>Ga0222424_100069_pt1 | contig 190513 bp, 173 predicted proteins | sample 2B2ome_FD_182468 | JGI IMG/M metagenome (GOLD analysis project Ga0222424, IMG submission 182468) | Enriched microbial communities from leaf-cutter ant dump, University of Wisconsin, Madison, United States - 2B200A (version 2) | ecosystem: Environmental > Terrestrial > Nest > Insects nest > Nest...
AAGAGACCGAAACCGATCTGTTCGGCGAACAGGCCGTGCTGTGCGGCGGCACCGTCGAGCTGATCAAGGCCGGTTTCGAAACGCTGGTGGAAGCCGGCTACGCGCCGGAAATGGCGTATTTCGAATGCCTGCACGAACTGAAGCTGATCGTCGACCTGATCTACGAAGGCGGCATCGCCAACATGAACTACTCGATCTCGAACAACGCCGAATATGGTGAATACGTGACCGGTCCGCGCATCGTCACCGAGGACACCAAGAACGCGATGCGCCAGTGCCTGAAAGACATCCAGACCGGCGAATACGCCAAGAGCTTCATCCTGGAAAACAAGGCTGGCGCGCCGACCCTGAGCTCGCGTCGCCGCCTGACCGCCGACCACCAGATCGAACAGGTCGGCGAAAAGCTGCGCGCGATGATGCCCTGGATCAAGAAGAACAAGCTGGTCGATCAGAGCAAGAACTGATTCCGAACCAATTCCAGAACGGCAACTCCAACCGTTGTTGTCTGGAATTATCGTAATCTCACGAATGGGGCGTCACTGGGTGTCGCCCCATTTTTACTTGGAGAATGCTCATGTCCCGAATCGGAACCCTGTTGCTGCTGGGCGCGCTGACCGGCGCCGTTGCCAACCCGGCGCTGGCGCAAACTGCGCCGGCGACCGCTGGCACGCTGGTGATCGTACCGGCCGCCGGCGAAGTCACCTTGCCCAATGATCAGGCGCGCGCCACTTTCATGATCGAGGAGCAGAACAAGGACAAGGCCGCCGCCGCCTCTCTGGTCAACCAGAAAATGAAAAAGGGTACCGAACTGATCCGCCAGGCCGATCCCAAGGCGACGCTGAAGACACACGGCTACTACACCTATCCGGTCTACGCCGGCGAGCAGCAACGTCCGCCCGCCGGCAAGACGCCGCAGGTGGTCGGCTGGCGGGTCGGCCAGTATCTGGAAGTCACCACCACCAGCCTGGACGGCTTGCCGAAAACCGTGGCTTCGGCGCAGTCTGTACTGGCGTTGAATGGCTTACAATTCGGCCTGGCCGACGCCACCCGGAAAAAACTTGACCAGCAGCGCATCGACGCCGCCTACCGCAATCTGATCGAACGGGTCGCGGCAATCGCCAGGGCGATGGGGCGCGAAGCCGGCGATGCGGTGATCGATACCGTCGATTTCGAAGCATCCGGCGCCTATGCGCCGACCGATGCCGCGCCGAAAATGCTACGGGCAGCCATGGCGAGCGAAGCGGCACCGGTCGAGGAACCGAGCTTCGAGGCCGGCGAAACCACGCTGTCGATGCGGCTGGTCGGCAAGGTCAAATTCAAATGACATTGAGGCGAGTATTTTTTCGCGGCGGGCTGCTGGTGGCGGTACTGCTGCAACTGGTCGCCTGCCAGCCGGAGCCGCCGGCCGATCTGACCAGCGGGCAGCGTGCCGCCATCGACAAGGCGCAGCAGCTCGGCCAGCAGATGCAGCAGCAGCTCGATACCCGCATGCAGGCGGCGGAGCCGGCGGAACGGTGAAGCGCGGCGGTGCGGTATCGCTTTTGCAGTGTTTTTCAGCATGGAGCACGACGCCCGCCGGCTTCGCGTTCCCTTGACATCCCGGAGCATCGTTGAACAACTATCCTCATCCCCTGATCGCCCGCGAAGGCTGGCCGTTTCTTGGCATAGCGCTGGTGCTGGCGCTGATCGTCACGCTGCTGGCGCCGTTGTGGTCGATACCGTTCTGGATCATTGCGATTTTTGTGCTGCAATTCTTCCGTGATCCGGGCCGCACCATTCCGCAGGCGCCGGATATCGTGCTGTCGCCGGCCGATGGCCGCATCGTGGTGGTGGAAAAGGCACATGACCCGTATGCTCAGCGCGAAGCGCTGAAGATCAGCGTGTTCATGAATGTCTTCAACGTCCATTCCAACCGGGCTCCGGTCGATGGCCGGATAGAAACAGCGCGTTATTTCCCCGGCAAGTTCGTCAATGCCGATCTGGACAAGGCATCGATCGAAAACGAGCGCAACGCGCTGGTGATCGAGGCGTCCAATGGTCAGACCGTGACCTGCGTGCAGGTTGCCGGCCTGATCGCCCGCCGCATCCTTTGCTACGTCAAGCCGGGTGAACAGCTGGCACGCGGCCAGCGCTACGGTTTCATCCGTTTCGGCTCGCGCGTGGACGTTTATCTGCCGCTGACGGCGACGCCGAAGGTGGCGGTGGGCGACAAGGTGTCCGCCACTGAAACCGTTCTCGCCGCCTTCTGAGCCGGCGCCGCGCCGCGCATACTGACAGGAATCCGCATGGCCACCTTCCATCGTCGCAAGGCAAAAGGCAAGACCGGTTCGCTGCTGAAGCTGCGCCGGGCCAATCAGCGTGCCGTGCCGCCGGCCGGCTTCGACCAGCCGCTCGCCGGCGCGCCGTTGCGGCGCCGGCGCGGAGTCTACCTGTTGCCGAACGCGTTTACCACGGCGGCGCTGTTCTGCGGTTTTTACGCGATCGTGATGGCGATGAACCTGAAGTTCGACCATGCCTCGATCGCCATCTTCGCGGCGATGGTGCTGGACAGTCTGGATGGCCGGGTCGCGCGCATGACCAATACCCAGAGCGAATTCGGCGCCCAGTACGACAGCCTGTCGGACATGGTGTCGTTCGGCGCGGCGCCGGCGCTGGTGGTCTATGAATGGTCGCTGCGCGGCCTCGGCAAGATGGGCTGGCTGGCAGCCTTCGTCTATTGCGCCGGCGCCGCGCTGCGGCTGGCGCGTTTCAATACCAACATCACGGTGGTCGACAAGCGCTATTTCCAGGGCTTGCCAAGCCCGGCAGCGGCGGCGCTGGTAGCCGGGCTGGTCTGGCTGATGGACGATCTGCGCTTCGCCGGCGCCGATCTCGACTGGCTGTCGTGGGGCGTCACGCTGTACGCCGGCCTGACGATGGTGACCAACGTGCCGTTCTACAGTTTCAAGGACATCAACTTCCGCAAGCCGGTGCCGTTCATCGTCGCCTTCCTGATGGTGCTGGTGCTGGTGGCGATCTCCGGCGATCCGCCGAAGGTGCTGTTCGGCCTGTTTGTGCTGTACGGGCTGTCGGGTTATGCGGTGTATTTCTGGCGCTGGTTCAAGGGCAAGCCGGTCAGCATTGTGCAGACCAGGATCGAAAATCCCGACGACGGCGAACCGCATTAGAGTGCCGATCCGCTGCCGGTGGTTGCGCTTTCGCTGATTTGCGCCTATAGTTTTTGAATGTCTTGCCACACGCACATCGCAATCCTCGCTTCCGGCGGCCTGATTCCGGGCCCGCTATCGATTTTCCTACTGCGCTAACGCGCAAATATCCCTTTCCCCACAATTCGCGCTGTTTTCCGTCCATGCCGCTGGCAGGGACAGGCGAAAAAGTATCCGGAATCCCGATTCTGTCCAATCAAGGAGCATCAAATGACCGCACATCCCGCTGACAAGCTGATCATTTTCGATACCACGCTGCGCGACGGTGAGCAGTCGCCGGGGGCATCGATGACCAAGGAAGAAAAGGTCCGGATCGCCAAGCAGCTGGAGCGCTTGAAGGTTGACGTCATCGAAGCCGGCTTCGCCGCCGCTTCCGACGGCGATTTCGACGCCATCCGAACCATCGCCGGCATCGTCAAGGATTCGACCATCTGCTCTTTGTCGCGCGCCAACGACCGCGACATCTCGCGCGCCGCCGAAGCCTTGCGCGGCGCCCAGAACGCGCGCATCCACACCTTCATCGCCACTTCCGCGTTGCACATGGAAAAGAAGCTGCGGATGACGCCGGAGCAGGTGCTGGAGCAGGCCAGGCTGGCGGTGCGCTTCGCCCGCAATCAGGTGGCCGACGTCGAATTCAGCCCGGAAGACGGCTACCGCAGCGACGTCGATTTCCTGTGCCGGGTGCTGGAGACGGTGATCGACGAGGGCGCCACCACGATCAATGTGCCGGACACGGTCGGCTATGCGGTTCCCGAGCTGTACGGCAATTTCATCAAGAACCTGCGCGAGCGGGTACCGAACAGCGACAAGGCGATCTGGTCGGTGCATTGCCACAACGACCTTGGCATGGCGGTCGCCAATTCGCTGGCCGGCGTCAAGATCGGCGGCGCGCGCCAGGTCGAATGCACGATCAACGGTCTCGGCGAACGCGCCGGCAATTGTTCGCTGGAAGAAATCGTGATGGCGGTCAAGACCCGCCGTGACTATTTCAATCTGCAGCTCGGCATCGATACCCAGCATATTCTGGCGGCCAGCCGCATGGTCAGCCAGACCACCGGTTTCGTGGTGCAGCCGAACAAGGCGGTGGTCGGCGCCAACGCCTTCGCGCATGCCTCCGGCATCCACCAGGATGGCGTGCTGAAGGCGCGCGATACCTATGAAATCATGCGCGCCGAAGATGTCGGCTGGAGCGCCAACAAGCTGGTGCTGGGCAAGCTGTCCGGCCGCAATGCGTTCAAGCAGCGGCTGGAGGAACTCGGCATCGGGCTGGATTCCGAAGCCGAGGTCAATGCCGCGTTCACCCGTTTCAAGGAACTGGCCGACCGCAAGGCGGAAATTTTCGATGAGGACATCGTGGCGCTGGTCTCGGACGAAATCCAGTCGAGCGAAAACGAGTACTACCGCTTCGTTTCGCTGTCCCAGCATTCCGAAACCGGCGAGCGGCCGCATGCGCGCGTGGTGTTTTCTCTCAATGGCAAGGAATCCAGCGGCGACGGCGAGGGCAATGGCCCGGTCGATGCGATCGTCAACGCGATCGAGGCGAAGGTGCAAAGCGGCGCCGAACTGCAGCTGTTCTCGGTCAGCTCGATCACTACCGGCACCCAGTCGCAGGGCGAGGTGACGATGCGGCTGTCGAAGGGCGGGCGCATCGTCAATGGCGTCGGCGCCGATCTCGACATCGTGGTGGCATCGGCCAAGGCCTATCTGTCGGCGCTGAACAAGCTGCAGCCGACCGCGGAAAAACTGAATCCGCAGTTGTAAGCACTGCCCGGAAAAGACAAAAGCGGTGGCGTCGTGATGACGCCGCCGCTTTTTTTCAGCGTTCGTCGCGGTTTACTGGACCGTGATTTTCTTTGGCTGGGCGGCTTCCTTCTTCGGCAGCGTCAGCCGCAGCACGCCGTTTTCCAGCCGGGCCTCGGCGCGGTTTTCATCGACCGCCACCGGCAGCGTGAAGTTGCGGCTGAACTTGCTGATCAGGCGTTCCGAGTGCAGCAGGTTGTGGCCGTCCTTTTGCGCGAGTTCCTGTTTGACCTCGCCCTCGATCGACACTCGCCGATTTTCCACCGAGAGCTTGATGTCTTCCCTGGCGACGCCCGGCATGTCGGCTTCGACGACGAAACCCTGATCGTTTTCGATGACGTTCATGCGCGGGCTGGAAATGCCGGATTCCTGCGGCGGCAGGAATTCCTCGAACATGCTGTCCATCAGCCGTTCCAGCGAACCGTTGAAGGTTGTCGGGCGCAGCGCGCGGGATACTGGAAAACCGTTGCGTAAAACAAGATTCATCATGACCTCCTGGTAAAAGGCTCCGGGGACGTGCTGTCCCAACGTCTCCCAGATAGGGAATCCGGCACGGATTTCAAGAGGCTCAGCGCCGCATCCAGCCGAACCGCCTGCGATCGGGGTCGAATTTCGGATCCGGGCCGTTTTCCAGCTTGCGCACGATGCCGGCGTCGTCGAAGTAGACGCTCATCAGCGAATTCCAGACGTTGCTTTCCTTGTATGGATAGGACCAGGCTTCGCGCCGCATGCGCGGGAAATAGGCGGTTTCACTGGGCGCGCCGATGATGCGCAGCACGTCCTCCCTGGTGTCGTGGCCGATCCGGATGGAACCGAATTTTTCCATCGTCAGCACCTGTTCGTAGGATTGCAGCCGGCCATTGGCATCGAAGCGCGCCATGTAGGTCTGCTGGCCCCAGGGGCCGCGCCGGTATTCCAGCAGATGTTCGCCGCGCGCCAGCGGATAGCGCGCGGTCGGCTGGCCCAGGCGCGCCACCAGTTCCGATTCCGGGGTGCCGGTTGCCGGCAGTGTGTCGAAACCGGCACAGCCGGCCAACAGCAGGCAGGTGGCGAACAGGATTCCTGCCGGTGACGGCAGGTGCCGTGGCAGCGCTAAATATTTGAGGCGCAAGGGGATTTCCTATATAATGCGCGGTCTGGCCGATTTGGCCAGTTTTTTGATTGTTGTTCACGATGCAAGGGGTTGCGACTCCGTGTATCGCCTGTGAAAGGACATTGTATGTCGATAGAAAAAGCTGCAAAAGCCGCCATCGTTGCGGACAACGCTCGTAGCGCCAACGATACCGGTTCGCCGGAAGTGCAGGTGGCCCTGCTGACCGCCCGCATCAACGAACTCAACGGTCACTTCAAGGCGCACGTCAAGGATCACCATTCCCGCCGTGGCCTGATCCGGATGGTCAACCGCCGCAAGAACCTGCTGGCCTATCTGAAGGGCAAGGACGCCAACCGCTACCGCGCGCTGATCGAAAAACTCGGTCTGCGCAAGTAATTTTGTCGGGGCCTCTGCACCGGATTCAAGGATGAATGCCCGCGTCAGCATGCTGACGCGGGCATTTTGCATTTTCATGGTTTGCGCAAGGCATCCGCTTCGGGCAATGAGACGGCAAATCGCCGTCTGTGGTGAGGTGAACGGCAGCGCCTGAAAATCTGTCGGTAAAAATAGAAAGGAAACAACATGTTTAATAAAGTCACCAAGACCTTCCAGTACGGCCAGCATCAGGTCACGCTGGAAACCGGTGAGATCGCGCGCCAGGCTTCCGGCGCCGTGATGGTGTCGATCGAAGACACCGTCGTGCTGGCCACCGTGGTCGCCCGCAAGGAGGCCAAGCCGGGTCAGGATTTCTTCCCGCTGACGGTCGATTACATTGAAAAGACCTATGCCGCCGGCCGTATTCCGGGCGGCTTCTTCAAGCGCGAAGGCCGGCCGTCGGAAAAGGAAACGCTGACCTCGCGCCTGATCGACCGGCCGATCCGTCCGCTGTTCCCGGAAGGCTACATGAATGAAGTGCAGGTGATCATTCACGTGCTGTCGGTCAATCCGGAAATCGATCCCGACATCGCCGCGATGATCGGCGCCTCGGCCGCGCTGGCGGTGTCCGGCGTGCCGTTCAACGGCCCGGTCGGCGCCGCCCGCGTCGGCTACGTGGATGGCCAGTACGTGCTGAACCCGACCACCACCCAGCTGAAGAATTCGGCGCTCGACCTGGTGGTCGCCGGCACCGAAATCGCCGTGCTGATGGTCGAATCGGAAGCCAAGCAGCTGTCCGAGGAAGTGATGCTGGGCGCGGTGGTCTACGGCCACGAGCAGATGCAGGCGGTGATCAACGCGATTCACGATCTGGTGCGCGACGGCGGCAAGCCGGAAGTCGAATGGAAGCCGGCGCCGAAGAACGAAGCGCTGATCGCCCGGGTTGCCCATTTCGGCGAAGCCCTGCTGCGCGAAGCCTACCAGACCCGCAACAAGCAGGAACGCACCGCCAAGCTGAAGGGTGCGGCGGCCGAAGTCAACGCCGCGCTGGCCGCCGAAGCGGCATCGATCGGCGCTGCCGCGCCCGATTCGGTCGAAGTCGGCAACATCCTGTTCGATCTGGAAGCGAAGATCGTCCGTTCGCAGATTCTCGACGGCGAGCCGCGTATCGACGGCCGCGACACCCGCACCGTGCGGCCGATCTCGATCCGCACCAGTGTGCTGCCGCGTACCCACGGTTCGGCGCTGTTCACCCGCGGCGAGACCCAGGCGCTGGTGGTGGCCACGCTTGGCACCGCGCGCGACGAGCAGAAGATCGACGCGCTGATGGGCGAATACAGCGACCGCTTCATGCTCCACTACAACATGCCGCCGTTCGCCACCGGCGAAACCGGCCGCGTTGGCACGCCGAAGCGGCGTGAAATCGGCCACGGCCGTCTGGCCAAGCGCGCGCTGCAGGCGGCCCTGCCGGCAGCGGACGAATTCAGCTATTCGGTGCGGCTGGTGTCGGAAATCACCGAATCGAACGGTTCCTCGTCGATGGCGTCGGTATGCGGCGGCTGCCTGGCGCTGATGGATGCCGGCGTACCGATGACCGCGCACGTCGCCGGTATCGCGATGGGCCTGATCAAGGAAGGCAACAAGTTCGCGGTGCTGACCGACATCCTGGGTGATGAAGATCACCTGGGCGACATGGACTTCAAGGTGGCCGGCACCGCCAACGGCATCACCGCGCTGCAGATGGACATCAAGATCCAGGGCATCACCAAGGAAATCATGCAGGTGGCGCTGGCGCAGGCCAAGGAAGGCCGCGTCCATATCCTCGGCAAGATGCAGGAAGCCGTACCGCACGGCAAGACCGAACTGTCCGACTTCGCGCCGCGCCTGATTACCATCAAGATCCATCCGGAAAAAATCCGCGACGTGATCGGCAAGGGCGGCGCCGTGATCCGTGCGCTGACCGAGGAAACCGGCACCCAGATCGACATTTCCGATGAAGGCGTGGTGACGATCGCTTCGGTCGATGCCGGCGCCGGCCAGGAAGCCAAACGTCGCATCGAGGAGCTGACCGCTTCGGTCGAAGTCGGCAAGGTGTACGAAGGCACGGTGCTGAAGCTGCTGGATTTCGGCGCCATCGTCCAGGTGCTGCCGGGCAAGGACGGCCTGCTGCACATCAGCCAGATCGCCAACGAGCGCGTCAATGCGGTCGCCGATTATCTGAAGGAAGGCCAGCAGGTCCGCGTCAAGGTTCTGGAAACCGACGATCGCGGCCGCCTGAAACTGTCGATGAAGGCGGTGGCGGCGGAAGAGGGCGGCAACGCCGCCGCGCCGCGGGCCGAGTAATCCGCTTTGCCGGCCCCGCGCGCGCGGGGCTTGCGGCCGAAGCCGTCCGACCAGTGCGTCGGGCGGCTTTTTTATTGCTCGGGCAGTCCGGGAAAGTATTGTTTTTATGATACTTATACCAGTATTTTTTGACATGGGTATCTGGTGCCAGTGACAGGTCGATTTCAAGGCATACTCCCCATATTTTGTTTTTCCCGTGATCCCGGTGCCGTTGTCCGGGAGCGTCGTGACACGGCGCCGCTACCGCTGAAAGTTGTGCGTGGGGGCGGCCCGTCAGCCAGAGCCGGTCAGAGAGGTTTTTGCCGCTGGACTGGAGCGTTTGCTTGGGGCACTGCGTCCCGATGCCGTCGAGGATGCCGCCCTATCGCGCGAGACGCGCGCCAGGAACATCAAGGCGATCGCGCATGCCGTTGGTGCCCTCGTGCTGTCGCGAGCCTGCCCCGACGACTCTCCGCTGGCTGATGAAATCCTCGGAACCTGCCGCTCTAGCGCGTGATCTTCACGGAAAACGCTAGCAGGGACAGCGCCAGACCGGCCGCCAGGACGATGCAGAAGGCCAGGTAAACAGGCATCGCCAGTGCTGAAGCAATGCCGATGGCAAGGGCCGCACAACCCATTTGCAGGAAGCCGAGCAAGGCCGAGGCAGCGCCCGCCTGTTGCCCGAAAGGCTGGAGCGTGATCGCGGTGCCCAGCGGGTTGATCATCCCCATGCCCATCAGAAATATGGTCAGTGCCGTGGAGAAGTAGTAGGCGTCATGCGGGCCAACCAGCAGAGCGATGCTGCCCGCGAACGCGACGATGATCCCGATCCGGGCCGCCCGCGCCGTTCCCCAACGATGCGCCAGCCTCGGTGCCAGCATGCCGGCACCAAACACCACGAAGACGGTGGATGCGAAGAACAGTGCCAGTCCGAACGACGAGAAGCCGAATCCGTCCATCAGGATGGCAGGTGCCAGCGCGAAGAACATATAGAGAGAGCCAATCACTAGGCTCACCGACAGGGCGGGTGCGATGAACCTGCGGTCGCGCAGCAGCCGTCCATACGTGTCCGCCACCGAGCGGATGGAAAGCGCCGCCCGCCGATCAGCAGCGTGCGTCTCGCCCAGGCGGGTCAGGTAGTGGATGCCCAGCAGCACCGCGAGCAGGGCCACCACCCAGAATGTCGCTCGCCAGCCCAGCAGGCTGTTGAATCCACCACCCAACAGCGGGGAGAAGCCAGGCGCCGCGGCCATGGCTACCATGATGAGCGAGAGCGCGCGGGCCAGCGTTTCCCCGTCGAACAGGTCGCGTGCAATGGCGCGCGACAGTACAGAGGTGGCGCACACTCCCAGCGCCTGAACGATGCGCCCGACGATGAGTTGGGGAAGATTGGCCGCCAGCGCGCAAACGGCGCTACCCGCAACGAATACCGCCAAGCCGCACAACACCAGCCGCTTGCGTCCGAATTGGTCTGACAGCGGCCCCACAAAAAGCTGTCCCACGGCAAAAGCGATGAAGAAAGTCCCGAGCGTTGCGCTTAGTTCCTTTGTTGTCGTGCCCAATTCGCCGCCCATGCTGGGGAAAGCCGGCAGGATGATGTTGGTGGCCAGCGATCCCAGTGCAGCCAGGCCAGCGAGCAACAGCAGCAACTCGCCCGTCAACAGTCTTGGGGCATTACTCGTCGGCCGCATCGTCGCCTCCTTCGTCGAGGCGCTCGATACAGGCGTCCAGCAGATCATGCAGGGCGGTCACGCACTCGGCTCCCAGGCGCGCATTCAGCGCAGTTTGCGCTGCTTTCCAGGCGCGCTGCCCCTCGGCTCGCTTGGCTCGACCACTCTCGGTCGCTTCGACGAGACGGCTACGCGCATCGTTGCCCGCGCCAATCTTCAGCCATCCATGCGCCACCAGTGGCCGCATGTTGCGCGTCAACGTCGAAGCATCCATCTGCATGCGTTTGGCCAGGTCGCCGGGACGAATCGGCCCAAGCCCGACGACATGTGACAGCAGCGCGTATTGCGTGTTCTTCAGTCCCGTTGCGCTGACGTAGCGGTCGTAGTGGCGCGTCGCCATGCGAGTGAGCTGGCGCAGCTTCAGGTTCGTACATCCTTGCGGTCTGGCGGCGTTTTTCATGTAATGTATTGTATATACAATTTTTGTATATGCAATCATATCAAATGAAAGGAGTGCCGGATGAAAATTGGCGAAGTCGTCACCCGCCGGGAAGCGGACGAAGTGCGCGTGCGCGCGCGCCAGAGTGCGCCGGGTGGCCTGGCCGGCTCGATGACGGATGGCTGCGAGTGCCATCAGAATGCGCTGGCGGAACGGGTGAATGGCAATCTGAAGAATGCGTGCCTGCCGCAGCGTCCGGCTGATCTTGAGCAGGCGCGGCGCATGGTCAGGGAGTTGGTCGATGTCTGCAACCGGGAGCGTCCCCATCGGTCGCTACAATTGAAAACGCCCGATGCGGTGCATCGGGCGTCTTTGGGGGGAGAAACTCCTTCGTGGTTCGCCGGCATGAACGTGCCAACCTGGTTCGGGATGGGTCATCGGGCAGTTCGGGAAGGCTTTGTTTTTATGATACTTACCCCGGTATTTTTTGACACGGGCTTATGACACCCGTGACAGGTCGATTTAAAGGCATACTCCCCCTGTTTTATTTTCTGCCGTGACCCCGGAAGTGCCGGCCGGGAACGTCGTCACGCGGCGCCGCTGCCGCCTTCCGGGGCTGGCCGGACCGAATCCGCCGCAGCAGTTACCATATCGCCGATGTCGGCGCCCGGCGCGCCGTCGCTTGTCCCGCCGGCCCGGTGCCGGCCCAGCGGAGCGTGCATGACTCATATCGTTATCATCGGTTGCGGTTTTGGTGGCCTGGCGGCGGCGCGCGAGCTGGCTGGCGCCGACCTCCGCGTCACGCTGATCGACCGCAGCAACCACCACCTGTTCCAGCCCTTGCTGTACCAGGTCGCCACCGCCGGTCTGTCGGCGCCGGCGATCGCCGCGCCGATCCGCCATATCCTGGCCGGCCAGCGTAATCTGACCACGCTGATGGCCTGCGTGGCCGACATCGATGCGCGGCGCCGCTGCGTGCGGCTGGAAGACGGCGTCGAAATCGGCTACGACTACCTGATCGTCGCCGCCGGTTCGACCCATAGCTATTTCGGCCACGACGATTGGGCACGGCATGCACCACCGCTGAAGACGCTGGAAGATGCGTTCGAAATCCGCAAGCGCACGCTGATGGCCTTCGAGCGCGCCGAGCGCGAAACCGACGAAGCGCGCCGCGCCGCCTGGCTGACTTTCGCGGTGATCGGTGCCGGCGCCACCGGCGTCGAGATGGCCGGCACGCTGGCCGAGATCGGCCGCCATACGCTGCGCGGCGAGTTCCGTCACATCGATTCGCGCCAGGCGCGGGTGGTGCTGCTGGAAGGTTCGGAACGGGTGCTGCCGCCGTATCCCCCGGACCTGTCGGCCAAGGCGGAAGCGCAACTGCGGCGGCTCGGCGTCGAGGTGCGCACCGGCTGCCGCGTCAGCGCGATCGATGCCGACGGCATTCGTTTTGCCGGACCGGACGGCGACGAATGGCTGCCGACCCGCACCGTGGTGTGGTCGGCCGGCGTCGCCGCCTCGCCGCTCGGGCAGGCGCTGGCCCGGCACGGCGGCGCCCGGCTGGATCGCGGCGGCCGCGTGCAGGTGCAGCAGGACCTGTCGCTGGCGGCTTCGCCGGAAGTGTTCGTGATCGGCGATCTGGCGGCGGTGTCCAGCGAGGGCCAACCGGTGCCGGGCGTGTCGCCGGCGGCCAAGCAGATGGGACGCACCGCCGCGCGCAACATCCTGCGCAGTCTCAAGGGCCAACCGGGGCTGCCGTTCCGCTACCGCGACTACGGCTCGCTGGCGACCATCGGCCGCAAGGCGGCGGTGGCGATGGTCGGCCGCTTCAAGTTTTCCGGCTATCCGGCCTGGCTGTTCTGGCTGTTCGTCCACCTGTATTTCCTGATCGGCTTTCGCAACCGCCTGATGGTGATGACCGACTGGGCCTGGGCCTACGTCACCTTCGAACGCAATGCCCGTATCATCGCCGACGTCGATCAGGCGCCGCCCCCCGAATCGATTGATCCCACTTCCTGAAAGGTTTTCCGATGAAAGCAGTCGAAATCACCCAATACGGCGCTCCCGAGGTGCTGCAAGCCTGCCAGCGGCCGATGCCGGCCTGCGCGCCCGGCGAGGTACTGATCCGCGTGCATGCGGCCGGCGTCAACCGGCCCGACGTGCTGCAGCGCCTCGGCCATTATCCGGTGCCGCCCGGCGCCTCCGATCTGCCGGGGCTGGAAATTGCCGGCGAGATCGTCGATGGTGATCTGGACGGCAGTGGCTGGCGCGTCGGCGATCGCGTCTGCGCGCTGGTGCAGGGCGGCGGCTACGCCGAATACTGCGCGGCACCGGCGGCGCAATGCCTGCCGCTGCCGGCCGGACTCGACATGGTGCAGGCGGCGTCGCTGCCGGAAACCTACTTCACGGTCTGGAGCAATGTGTTCGACCGCGCCGGCCTGTCCGGCGCCGAAACGCTGCTGGTGCAGGGCGGCAGTTCCGGCATCGGCGTCGCCGCGATCCAGATCGCCACCGCGCTCGGCCATCGGGTGTTCGCCACCGCCGGCTCCGACGAAAAATGCCGCGCCTGCGAAGCGCTCGGCGCCGAGCGCGGCATCAACTATCGCAACGAGGATTTCGTCGAAGTGGTCAAGGCCGCCACTGGCGGGCGCGGCGTCGACGTGATCCTCGACATGGTGGCCGGCGATTATCTGCCGCGCGAGATCAATTGCCTGGCCGACGATGGCCGGCTGGCGCTGATCGCACTGCTGGGCGGCGCGCGCGCCGAAGTCGACCTCGGCCAGGTACTGCGCCGGCGCCTGCACATCTCCGGCTCGACGCTGCGTCCGCGTCCGGTGGCGTTCAAGGCGGCGATCGCCAGCCAGCTGCGGCAGCGGGTCTGGCCGCTGCTCGAAGCCGGCAAGATCAAGCCGGTGATCTACCGCAGTTTTCCGCTGGAGCAGGCGGCGCAGGCCCATGCGCTGATGGAAAGCAGCGAGCACGTCGGCAAGATCATCCTGACGGTTTCCTGAACTGGGTGGAGTATTTTTGAGGGCAGGCTTGGGCTGCCCGTGACAGGCCGATTTTTCGGCATACTCCCCTGTTTTATTTTTCTCTGGCAGCGGCCGGTCCCCGCTGTGAGCGCGGTTTGACCGTGCTTGCTGCGGCGCGATAGAATGCCGGGTTAGCAAATCGGTAGGGTCTTATGCGTCGCAAACTGATCGTCGGCAACTGGAAAATGAATGGCAGCCTCGGCGCCAACGCCGCTCTGCTGGCCGGCATCAAGGCCGGCGCGGCCGGCGTGTGCGAACTGGCGGTGTGCGCACCGGCGCCGTATCTGGCGCAATGCCAGGCGGAACTGGCCGGCAGCGCGATCGGCTGGGGCGCGCAGGACGTGTCGGCGCATGAAGCCGGCGCCTATACCGGCGAAGTGGCGGTGTCGATGCTGGGCGATTTCGGCTGCCGTTACGTGATCGTCGGCCATTCCGAGCGGCGCGCCTATCACGGCGAAACTGATCAGGTAGTGGCGCAGAAGGCCGCGCGCGCGGCGCAGGCCGGCCTGGTGCCGATCGTCTGCGTCGGCGAAACCCTGGGGCAGCGCGAAGCCGGCCAGACCGCCGCCGTGGTCGGCCGCCAGCTGGCCGCGGTGCTGGAATTGTTCGATGCCGCCGCGCTGGCGCGCATCGTGATCGCCTACGAACCGGTGTGGGCGATCGGTACCGGCAAGACCGCGACGCCGGAGATGGCGCAGGAAGTCCATGCGGCGCTGCGCGCGCAACTGGCGCAGAAGGACGGCGCCGCCGCGGCGCAGGTATGCATCCTGTACGGCGGCAGCATGAAACCCGACAATGCCGCGCAACTGCTGGCGATGGCCGACATCGACGGCGGCCTGATCGGCGGTGCCGCGCTGAAGGCGGCCGATTTTCTGGCGATCGCGCAGGCGGCTCCCGGCCGCAACGATTAACTTCAAAGACCGAAAGATTTTTTCATGAACCACTTGCATACCCTTATCGTCGTGATCCAGGTGATCGCGGCGCTGGTCATCATCGGCCTGGTGCTGCTGCAGCACGGCAAGGGCGCCGACATGGGCGCGGCCTTCGGTTCGGGCGCGTCCGGCAGTCTGTTCGGCGCTTCCGGTTCTTCCAATTTCCTGTCCAAGTTCACCGCGATCGCCGCCGTGATCTTTTTCGCCGCGACGCTGGCGTTGGCGTTCTTTGGCGGCCAGCGCACGCAGGCTGGCGGTGGCGTGATGGAAAACCTGCCGGCTGCCGCCGCGCCGGCGGCACCTGCGCCCGCCACCGCCGAACCGGTGCCGGGTGCGCCGGTGCCGGCCGAAGCGCCGAAGGCGGATGCGCCCGCCGACCAGTCGAGCCAGATCCCGAAATAGCCGTTTTCAGAGGGAAAACGGCCGGTTTGTGCGTTGAACAAGGGCACTAAAACAGAGTAAAATACGCAGGTTGTGCCGACGTGGTGAAATTGGTAGACACGCTATCTTGAGGGGGTAGTGGCGAAAGCTGTGCGAGTTCGAGTCTCGCCGTCGGCACCAGATGTACCCTTTATAATAAAAAATACGAAACGGAGCCAGCGAAGGAGATGCCTAAGCTGGCTTTTTATTGACGGAATCGGCGAGTTGGGCGGCCCGGCCGCGCTTCCTCCCGGCACACATTCCAAACCCGTTGAGCGTCGAACCGTGAACCTCGAAGACTATTTCCCCATCCTGCTGTTCATCCTGATCGGTATCGCGGTCGGCGTCGTGCCGCAGATTCTCGGGCGCGTGGTCGCGCCGTACCGGCCAGACCTGCAGAAGACCTCGCCGTACGAATGCGGCTTCGAGGCGTTCGAGGATGCGCGCATGAAGTTTGACGTGCGCTATTACCTGATTGCGATCCTGTTCATCCTGTTCGATCTGGAAACCGCTTTCTTCTTCCCCTGGGGCGCCGCCATGCGCGACCTCGGCTGGCCCGGCTTCATCACGATGGCCCTGTTCGTCGTCGAATTCGTGGTTGGCTTCTGGTACCTGTGGAAGAAGGGCGCTCTGGATTGGGAGTAAATCATGGCGATTGAAGGCGTATTGAACGAGGGCTTTGTCACCACCACCGCGGACAAGCTGATCAACTGGACCCGTACCGGCTCGCTGTGGCCGATGACTTTCGGTCTGGCCTGCTGCGCGGTCGAAATGATGCACGCCGGCGCGGCGCGCTACGACATGGACCGTTTCGGCGTGGTGTTCCGGCCGTCGCCGCGCCAGTCCGACGTGATGATCGTCGCCGGCACGCTGTGCAACAAGATGGCGCCGGCGCTGCGCAAGGTGTACGACCAGATGGCCGAGCCGCGCTGGGTGATCTCGATGGGCTCCTGCGCCAACGGCGGCGGCTACTACCATTATTCGTATTCGGTGGTGCGCGGCTGCGACCGCATCGTGCCGGTCGACATCTACGTGCCCGGCTGCCCGCCGACCGCCGAAGCGCTGCTGTACGGGGTCATGCAGTTGCAGAACAAGATCCGGCGCACCAATACCATTGCGCGCTGAGGCTACGCATGACGACCAAACTCGAAACCCTGGAATCTGCCCTGCGCGCCACGCTCGGCGACCATCTGCAGGAACTGACCGTCGCCCTCGGCGAAGTCACCGTGGTGCTGAAGGCGGCGACTTACCATGAGGCGATGCGCACGCTGCGCGACCATGCTGATCTGCGCTTCGAGCAGTTGATCGACCTGTGCGGCGTCGACTATTCGTCGTACGGAGAAGGCGCCTGGGAGGGCGCACGCTTCGCCGCGGTCAGTCATCTACTGTCGCTGGCGCACAACTGGCGCGTGCGCGTGCGTGTGTTCGCGCCGGACGACGAGGTGCCGCAGCTGCCGTCGGTAGCCGATCTGTGGTCGGCGGCCAACTGGTACGAGCGCGAAGCCTTCGATTTCTACGGCATTCTGTTCGCCGGCCATGACGATCTGCGCCGCATCCTGACCGACTACGGTTTCATCGGTCATCCGTTCCGCAAGGATTTCCCGGTGTCCGGTTACGTCGAAATGCGTTACGACCCGGAGCAGAAGCGCGTGATTTATCAGCCCGTGACGATCGAGCCGCGCGAGATCGTTCCGCGCGTGATTCGCGAAGAGCACTACGGGGTCAAATAATGGCAGAAATCAAGAATTACACGCTCAACTTCGGTCCCCAGCACCCGGCGGCGCACGGCGTCCTGCGGCTGGTGCTGGAGCTGGACGGCGAAATCATCCAGCGCGCCGATCCGCACATCGGCCTGCTGCACCGCGCCACCGAAAAGCTGGCCGAGCAAAAAACCTATCTGCAGTCGGTGCCCTACATGGACCGTCTCGACTACGTGTCGATGATGTGCAACGAGCACGGTTACGTGATGGCGATCGAGAAGCTGCTCGGCATCGAGGTACCGCTGCGTGCGCAATACATCCGCGTGATGTTCGACGAAATCACGCGTCTGCTGAACCACCTGCTGTGGCTGGGCGCGCACGCGCTCGACGTCGGCGCGATGGGCGTGTTCCTGTACGCCTTCCGCGAACGCGAAGACCTGATGGACTGCTATGAGGCGGTGTCCGGCGCGCGCATGCACGCGGCCTACTATCGTCCGGGCGGCGTCTATCGCGATCTGCCGGACACGATGCCGCAGTACAAGGCGTCGGTGGTGCGCAACGACAAGGCGATCAAGCGGATGAACGAAAACCGCCAGGGATCGCTGCTGGATTTCATCGAGGACTTCACCAACCGCTTCCCCGGCTACGTCGACGAATACGAAACCCTGCTGACCGACAACCGTATCTGGAAGCAGCGTCTGGTCGGCATCGGTGTGGTCTCGCCGGAGCGCGCCAAGGCGATGGGCTTCACCGGCGCGATGCTGCGCGGTTCCGGGGTCGAATGGGATCTGCGCAAGACCCAGCCCTACGAGGTCTACGATCTGCTCGATTTCGACATTCCGGTCGGCGTCAACGGCGATTGCTACGACCGTTATCTGGTGCGGGTGGAAGAAATGCGGCAGTCGAACCGCATCATCAAGCAGTGCGTCGAATGGCTGCGCAACAACCCCGGCCCGGTGATGATCAACAACCACAAGGTCGCGCCGCCTTCGCGGGTCAACATGAAATCCAATATGGAAGAGTTGATCCACCATTTCAAGCTGTTCACCGAAGGTTTCCATGTGCCGCCCGGCGAGGCTTATGCGGCGCTCGAACATCCGAAGGGCGAATTCGGCATCTACCTGGTTTCGGACGGTGCCAACAAGCCGTACCGCCTGAAGATCCGCGCGCCCGGCTTCCCCCATCTGCAGGGGCTGGACGAAATGGCCCGCGGCCACATGATTTCCGACGCGGTGACCATCATTGGCACCCAGGACATCGTGTTCGGCGAAATCGACAGATAGGTTGAACGCGCAGGCGTAACCATATTCGAGGCAAACACAATGCTGTTATCGGAACAGGCATATCAAAAAATTGATCGCGAGCTGGGCAAGTTTCCGGCCGAGCAGAAACAGTCGGCGGTGATGTCGGCGCTGGCGATCGCGCAGGATGAGACCGGCTGGCTGTCGCCGGAAGTGATGCAGGAAGTGGCCGACTATCTCGGCATGCCGGCGATCGCGGTGCAGGAAGTCGCCACCTTCTACAACATGTATAACCTGAAGCCGGTCGGCAAGCACAAGATCACCGTCTGCACCAATCTGCCGTGCGCGCTGTCGGGCAGTGATCGCGCTGCCGACTACCTGAAGCAGAAGCTCGGCATCGACTTCCATGAAACCACCGCCGACGGTCAGTTCACGCTGCTGGAAGGCGAATGCATGGGTGCCTGCGGCGATGCGCCGGTGCTGCTGGTCAACAACAAGCACATGTGCAGTTTCATGTCGAACGAAAAGATCGATGCGCTGATCGGCGAACTGCGTGGAGAGGGCAACAAATGACCAGCCTGCACGATCGCCATATCAAGCCCCTGATTCTGGCCGGCCTGGACGGCAGCAACTGGCATCTGGCCGATTACGTCAAGCGCGGCGGTTACGAAAGCCTGCGCCGCATCCTGACCGAGAAAATGCCGCCGGAACAGGTGATTGCCGAATTGAAGGCGTCCTCGCTGCGTGGTCGCGGCGGCGCCGGTTTCCCGACCGGCTTGAAGTGGAGCTTCATGCCGCGCCAGTTCCCCGGTCAGAAATACCTGGTCTGCAATACCGACGAAGGCGAACCTGGCACCTTCAAGGATCGCGACATCATTCGCTACAACCCGCATGCGCTGATCGAAGGCATGGCGATCGGCGCCTACGCGATGGGCATCTCGGTCGGCTACAACTACATCCACGGTGAAATCTGGGCCGAATACCAGCGCTTCGAGGAAGCGCTGGAAGAGGCGCGCGCCGCCGGCTTCCTCGGCGACCGCATCATGGGCAGCGAATTCAATTTTCAGCTGCACGCGTTTCACGGTTATGGCGCCTATATCTGCGGCGAGGAAACCGCGTTGCTGGAATCGCTGGAAGGGAAGAAGGGGCAACCGCGCTTCAAGCCGCCATTCCCGGCCAGCTTCGGCCTGTACGGCAAGCCGACCACGATCAATAACACCGAAACCTTCGCCGCGGTGCCGTTCATCTTCAAGATCGGCGCCGAAGCCTATGCCGGTCTCGGCAAGCCGAACAACGGTGGTACCAAGATCTTCTCGATCTCCGGCGACGTCGCCCGTCCCGGCAATTATGAAATTCCACTCGGCACGCCGTTCGCGACGCTGCTGGAGCTGGCCGGCGGCATGCGCGACGGCAAGAAGATCAAGGCGGTGATTCCGGGCGGTTCGTCGGCGCCGGTGATTCGCGGCGAAGTCATGATGGATACCGACCTCGACTACGATTCGATCGCCAAGGCTGGTTCGATGCTCGGGTCCGGTGCCGTCATCGTGATGGATGAAACGCGCTGCATGGTTCGTTCGCTGATGCGGCTGTCGTATTTCTATTACGAGGAATCCTGCGGCCAGTGCACGCCGTGCCGCGAAGGTACCGGCTGGATGTACCGGGTGGTGCACCGGATCGAGCATGGCCAGGGCCGTCAGGAAGATCTCGACCTGCTGAATTCGGTGGCCGACAACATCCAGGGCCGCACCATCTGCGCGCTGGGCGATGCGGCGGCGATGCCGGTGCGCGCCTTCATCAAGAATTACCACGAAGAGTTCGAGTACCACATCGAGCACAAGCGCTGCCTGGTGCCGGCTTACGTATGAAATACCTTCCCGCCGACGCGGGAAACCAGAAGGGAAGGGCCGGTGCAAACCGGTATTCCTTCCCGTCCCGGCCCTGCCGCTGAGCGGGTGGGCGTGGAATGAGAAACAAGACCATGATCGAAATCGAAATAGACGGCAAGAAAGTCGAAGTGCAGGAAGGCAGCATGGTGATGGATGCCGCCAACAAGCTCGGCACCTATATTCCGCATTTCTGCTATCACAAGAAGCTGTCGATCGCGGCCAATTGCCGCATGTGCCTGGTTGAAGTGGAAAAGGCGCCGAAGCCGTTGCCCGCCTGCGCCACCCCGGTATCGGCCGGCATGGTGGTGCGTACCGCCAGCGACAAGGCGATCACCGCCCAGAAGGGCGTGATGGAATTCCTGCTGATCAACCATCCGCTCGATTGCCCGATCTGCGATCAGGGCGGCGAATGCCAGCTGCAGGATCTGGCGGTCGGCTACGGCAAGTCGGCTTCCCGGTATACCGAACAAAAGCGCGTGGTGGCGCCGAAGGATGGCAGCCCGCTGGTGTCGATGCAGGAAATGACGCGCTGCATCCACTGCACCCGCTGCGTGCGCTTCGGCCAGGAAATCGGCGGCGTGATGGAACTCGGCATGCTCGGTCGCGGCGAACATTCGCAAATTACCGCTTTCGTCGGCAAGGCGATCAATTCCGAACTGTCCGGCAACATGATCGATCTGTGTCCGGTCGGCGCGCTGACTTCGCGGCCGTTCCGCTACAGCGCCCGCACCTGGGAGCTGTCGCGCCGCAAGTCGGTCAGCCCGCACGACAGTCTGGGCTCGAACCTGATCGTGCAGGTCAAGGGCGGCAAGGTGATGCGTGTGCTGCCGCTGGAAAACGAGGAAGTCAACGAATGCTGGCTGTCCGACCGCGACCGTTTCGCCTACGAAGGGCTGAACAGCCCCGATCGCCTGCAGAAGCCGATGCTGAAGCAGGGCGGGCAGTGGCGTGAAGTGGACTGGCAGACCGCGCTGGAATATGTCGCGCACGGTTTGCGCAACATCCGCCACGAGCATGGCGCCGACGCCATCGCGGCGCTGGCGACGCCGGGCTCGACGCTGGAGGAGTTGTCGCTGCTGCAGAAGCTGGTGCGCGGCCTCGGCTCGGAAAACATCGATTTCCGCCTGCGCCAGTCGGACTTCCGGCTCGATGGCCAGTTGACGCCGTGGCTCGGCATGCCGATCGCCGAGGTCGGCAAGCTCGACCGTGCTTTCGTGATCGGCTCCTTCCTGCGCAAGGATCATCCGTTGCTGGCCTCGCGCCTGCGGCAGGCGGTCAAGCAGGGCGCGCAGATCAGTGTGCTGCATGCGGCCGACGACGACCTGCTGATGCCGGTTGCCAACAAGATGATCGTGGCGCCGTCGGCCTGGCTGTCGGCGCTGACCGAAGTGGTGGCAGCGGTGGCTGTCGCCAAGGGTGTCGCGGCGCCGGCCGGTTTCGAGCAGGTACAGCCGTCGGATGCTGCCAGGGCGATCGCCGCCAGTCTGATCGGCGGGGAAGCGCGCGCGGTCCTGCTCGGCAATGCCGCCGCCCAGCATCCGCAGGCTTCGCAGCTGCACGTGGCGGCACAATGGCTGGCGCAGAATACCGGGGCCCGTTTCGGTTACCTGACCGAGGGCGGCAACACGGTCGGCGGCCATCTGGCCGGCGCGCTGCCGGGCAAGGATCGCGATGCGCAAAAACTGTTCGCACAGCCGCGCAAGGCCTATCTGCTGTTGAATGTCGAACCGGAATTCGACGTTGCCGATCCGCGTGCCGCGCAGGCGGCATTGGCGCAGGCCGAGATGGTGGTGGCGTTGTCGCCATATCAGGCCGGTGCTGAATACGCCGACGTGATGCTGCCGATTGCGCCGTTCACCGAAACCTCCGGCACCTTCGTCAATGCCGAGGGGCGGCCGCAGAGCTTCAATGGCGCCGTGCGTCCGCTCGCAGAAACCCGCCCGGCCTGGAAGGTACTGCGCGTGCTCGGCAATCTGCTGGAACTGGACAATTTCGAGTACGAAAGCTCGGAAGCGATCCGCGATGAAGTGCTGGGCGGCGACGTCGCCGCGCTGGCATCCCGGCTCAACAATATGGTGGCGCAGGTGCCGCAGACGGCCGTCGCCGGTGATGGCGCCGTGCTCGAGCGCATCGCCGACGTGCCGGTCTATTTCAGCGACGCCATCGTGCGCCGTTCCGCGTCGTTGCAGCAGACCCGCGATGCGCAGGCGCCGTGCGCGCTGATTTCGAGTGCGCTGGCGGCGCAGCTGGGCGTGGAAAATGGCGCGCCGCTGCGGATCACGCAGGGCGGTCAGGCGGTACAGTTGAATGCCGAAATCGATCCGGGCCTGCCGGCCAATGTGGTACGCATCGCCGCCGCGCATGCCACCACGGCGGCGCTGGGGCCGATGTTCGGAACCCTGTCGGTGGAGAAAGCGTGATGGATCAAATTTTTCTGAATATCCACGCCACCGGTCAAGGCTGGTTCGGCGGTCTGTGGCCGCTGGTCTGGAACCTGATCAAGATCATCGTGCTGCTGTTGCCGTTGATGGGGCTGGTCGCCTATCTGGTGCTGTGGGAACGCAAGCTGATCGGCTGGATGCATGTGCGTCTCGGGCCGAACCGCGTCGGTCCGGCTGGTTTGGGGCAACCGATCGCCGATGCCCTGAAGCTGCTGCTGAAGGAAATCGTCGTTCCGGCCAAGGCCAACAAGGCGCTGTTCGTGATCGCGCCGGTGATGACCATCATGCCGGCATTGGCGGCCTGGGCGGTGATTCCGTTCGGCCCGGAAGTGGCGCTGTCCAACATCAACGCCGGCCTGCTGTTCGTGATGGCGATCACCTCGATGGAAGTCTACGGTGTCATCGTCGCTGGCTGGGCGTCCAATTCGAAGTACGCCTTCCTCGGCGCGATGCGCGCATCGGCGCAGATGCTGTCCTACGAAATCGCGATGGGTTTTTCGCTGGTGATCGTGCTGCTGGTGACTGGCAGCCTGAACTTCACCGACATCGTGCTCGGTCAGACGCGCGGGCGTTTCGCCGACCTCGGTTTGACCTTCCTGTCGTGGAACTGGCTGCCGCTGCTGCCGATTTTCGTGATCTACGTGATTTCCGGCATCGCCGAAACCAATCGTCATCCGTTCGACGTGGTCGAAGGCGAATCCGAAATCGTTGCCGGTCACATGGTCGAATATTCCGGCATGTCGTTCGCGATGTTCTTCCTGGCCGAATACGCCAACATGATCCTGATCTCGATCCTGGCGACGCTGATGTTCCTCGGCGGCTGGTCGGCGCCGTTCGGCGTGGCGCCGTTCACCTGGGTGCCGGGCTGGATCTGGCTGGGTCTGAAAACGCTGTTCGTGGTTTCGCTGTTCATCTGGGCGCGCGCTTCGTTCCCGCGCTACCGCTATGACCAGATCATGCGTCTCGGCTGGAAGGTATTCATTCCGCTGACGCTGGCGTATCTGCTGATCGTCGCCGCCTGGATGCAGATCCCGGCACTGAACATCTGGAAGTAATGGAATAACGGCTGAGTGGCAATGGAGGCCAAAATGGAAGCAATCAAGGATTTCTTCGGCAGCTTGATGCTGAAGGAATTGATCAAGGGTTTCGCGCTGACCGGACGCTATCTGTTCTCGCGCAAGATCACCGTGCAGTTCCCGGAAGAAAAGACGCCGCAGTCGCCGCGTTTTCGCGGCCTGCATGCGCTGCGCCGGTATCCGAACGGCGAGGAGCGCTGCATCGCCTGCAAGCTGTGCGAGGCGGTCTGTCCGGCAATGGCGATCACGATCGAATCGGAACAGCGCGCCGACGGCACGCGCCGTACCACACGCTACGACATCGACCTGACCAAGTGCATCTTTTGCGGTTTTTGCGAAGAATCCTGCCCGGTCGATTCGATCGTCGAAACCCATGTGCTCGAATACCACGGCGAAAAGCGCGGTGATCTGTACTACACCAAGGAAATGCTGCTGGCGGTCGGCGACCGTTATGAAAAAGAAATCGCCGCCAATCGCGCCGTCGATGCTCCGTATCGTTGATTCAGTCCACACTGGTTTCCCATGGAATTCAAAACTGTCCTGTTTTACGCGTTTGCGCTGATCCTGATACTGGCGGCGCTGCGAGTCATCACCGACCGCAACCCGGTGCATGCGGCGCTGTTCCTGGTGCTGTCGTTCTTTTCCAGTGCCGCCATCTGGCTGCTGCTGAAAGCCGAATTCCTGGCGATCGTGCTGGTGCTGGTGTACGTCGGTGCGGTGATGGTGCTGTTCCTGTTCGTGGTGATGATGCTGGACATCAACCTCGTCAAGATTCGTGAGGGATTCTGGTCCTACCTGCCGCTCGGTTCGGTGATCGGCGTCGTGATCGTGCTGGAAATGTCGGCGGTGCTGCTGTCAGGCTTCCGCAGCGACCTCGACGTGCCGGCGGCATCGGCCCATATCGGCAATACCCGTGAACTGGGGATGGTGCTGTATACGCAATACATCTTCGCGTTCGAAGTCGCCGCGGTGGTGCTGCTGGTGGCGATGATCGCCGCGGTCGCGCTGACGATCCGGCGCCGCAAGGACCGCAAGTATTTCGATCCGGCCGATGCCGTCAAGGTGCGAAGCCGCGACCGCGTGCGCATCGTGCGCATGAAAGCGGAATCGACCCGTACCGCCGTCGACGCGCCGGCAACGGCCGGCGCCGACGCCGCCGTCAAAGAATAATCGGAAGGGAAGCGTACCGTGGCCTTATCGCTTGCACACTACCTGATCCTGGGCGCGATCCTGTTCGCGATCTCGATCGTCGGCATTTTTCTGAACCGCAAGAACATCATCATTCTGTTGATGGCGATCGAGCTGATGCTGCTGGCGGTGAATATGAACTTCATCGCCTTTTCGTACTACCTGGGCGACGCCGCCGGGCAGATTTTCGTTTTCTTCATCCTGACGGTGGCTGCCGCCGAAGCGGCCATTGGCCTGGCGATCCTGGTGGTGCTGTTCCGCAACCTGGAAACCATCGACGTCGAAGACCTGGATCGCCTGAAGGGCTGATCGCAACAGTAACCGGATAAACAGAACAGGGTTCAACATGGCAGGGCAACTCAACCCGCATCTTCTCTTGGCCGTACCGCTGGCGCCGCTGGCCGGCGCCGCGATCGCCGGCTTGTTCGGCACCAAATTCTTCGGCAACAAGGTCGGCCGTACGGTTTCGCATAGCGCGACCATCCTCGGCGTTCTGATCGCTTTCATCATTTCGTTCCAGACGTTGCTGGCGGTGATGGATGGCGCCCGCTTCGACGGCACCATTTACACCTGGATGACGGTGGCCGGCCTGAAGCTGGAGATCGGTTTCCTGATCGATAACCTGACCGCGATGATGATGTGCGTGGTCAGCTTCGTGTCGCTGATGGTGCATGTCTACACCATCGGCTACATGAAGGATGATCCTGGCTACAACCGCTTCTTCGCCTATATCTCGCTGTTCACCTTCTCGATGCTGATGCTGGTGATGAGCAACAACATGCTGCAGCTGTTCTTCGGCTGGGAAGCAGTCGGGCTGGTGTCCTATCTGCTGATCGGTTTCTGGTATACCCGCCCGACCGCGATCGCCGCCAACCTGAAGGCGTTCATGGTCAACCGCGTCGGCGACTTCGGTTTCATTCTCGGCATCGGCCTGCTGCTGGCGTATGCCGGTTCGATGAACTACGGCGAGATTTTCGCCAAGCGCGAAGAACTGGCGCAACTGCTGTTCCCCGGCACCGGCTGGATGCTGCTGACGGTCGCCTGCATCTGCCTGTTCGTTGGAGCGATGGGTAAATCGGCACAGTTTCCGCTGCACGTCTGGCTGCCGGACTCGATGGAAGGCCCGACCCCGATCTCGGCGCTGATCCATGCGGCGACCATGGTCACCGCTGGCATCTTCATGGTGGCGCGCATGTCGCCGCTGTTCGAGCTGTCCGATACCGCGCTGTCGTTCGTGCTGGTGATCGGCTCGATCACTGCGCTGTTCATGGGTTTCCTTGGCATCGTCCAGAACGACATCAAGCGCGTGATCGCCTATTCGACGCTGTCGCAGCTCGGCTACATGACGGTGGCGCTCGGCGCCTCGGCCTATTCGGTCGGCGTGTTCCACCTGATGACGCATGCGTTCTTCAAGGCGCTGCTGTTCCTGGCGGCCGGTTCGGTGATCATCGGCATGCACCACGATCAGGACATGCGCAACATGGGCGGGTTGCGCAAGTACATGCCGATCACCTGGCTGACCACGCTGATCGGCTCGCTGGCGCTGATCGGCATGCCGTTCTTCTCCGGCTTCTATTCGAAGGACAGCATCATCGAGGCGCTGCACCACACCCACATCGCCGGCAGTGGTTTCGCCAGCTTCGCGGTGCTGGCCGGCGTGTTCGTCACCGCCTTCTATTCGTTCCGCCTGTACTTCCTGGTGTTCCATGGTGAAGAACGCTTCGGCAAGGCCCATGCGCACCATGATCACCACGACGATGAGGAAGATGAGGCCGATGACCATCATCATGGTCTGGCGCCGGGCCAGAAGCCGCACGAATCGCCGTGGGTGGTGACGCTGCCGCTGATTCTGCTGGCGATCCCGTCGCTGGCGATCGGTTATCTGGCGATCGAGCCGATGCTGTTCGGCGACTTCTTCAAGAACGTGATTTTCGTCGGCGAAGCGCATGAAGCGATGGCCGGCCTGGCCGAAGAATTCCACGGCCCGCTGGAGATGGCGCTGCACGGCTTCACCGCCGCGCCGTTCTGGCTGGCGCTGGCCGGCGTGGTGCTGTCCTGGTATTTCTATCTGATCAATCCGCGCATTCCGGCGCTGCTGAAGGAAAAATTCAGTGGCATCTACACGCTGCTGGAAAACAAGTACTACCTGGACAGGATCAACGAAGTGGTGTTCGCCGGCGGCGCGCGGCTGCTGGGCGCCGGCCTGTGGAACGTCGGCGACCGCGACCTGATCGACGGCCTGGTGGTCAACGGCAGCGCCAAGGTGGTTGGCTGGTTCTCGAAGCTGATCCGGCTGGCGCAAACCGGTTTCATCTATCACTACGCGTTCGTCATGATCATCGGCGTGCTGGGTTTCCTGATTTATTTCATGCCGTTCCCGTTCGCCAAGTAGGGCGGGACCGCAAAAACAAATATAACCATGATGCAGTCAACTTTTCCCTTGCTTAGTCTTTCGATCTGGTGCCCGATCGCGTTCGGCGTGCTCGTGCTGGCGCTTGGCAGCAACCGCAGTCCGGGCCTGGTGCGGGTCGTTTCGCTGCTCGGCGCGCTGGTCAGCCTGCTGGTCACGCTGCCGCTGATCCAGGGTTTCGACAACGCCGCGCACGGCATGCAGTTCGTCGAAAAGATGCCGTGGGTGACGCGCTTCAACATCCAGTATTTCCTCGGCATCGACGGCCTGTCGCTGTGGTTCATTCCGCTGACCGCCTTCATCACGGTAATCGTCGTGATCTCGGCCTGGCAGGTGATCGAACAGAAGGTCGCCCAGTACATGGGCGCCTTCCTGATCCTGTCCGGCCTGATGATCGGCGTATTCTGCGCACTCGACGGCCTGCTGTTCTATGTGTTCTTTGAAGCGACGCTGATTCCGATGTTCATCATCATCGGCGTCTGGGGCGGCCCGAACCGCGTCTACGCGGCGCTCAAGTTCTTCCTGTACACCTTCCTCGGTTCGCTGCTGACGCTGGTGGCGGTGCTGTACCTGTACTTCCAGTCCGGCGGCAGTTTCGAAATCCTCACCTGGCACCAGCTGCGGCTGCCGCTGACGGCGCAGATCCTGATCTTCCTGGCGTTCTTCATGGCGTTCGCGGTCAAGGTGCCGATGTGGCCGGTGCATACCTGGCTGCCGGACGCCCACGTCGAAGCGCCGACCGGCGGCTCGGTGGTGCTGGCGGCGATCATGCTGAAGCTGGGCGCCTACGGCTTCCTGCGCTTCTCGCTGCCGATCACCCCGGATGCCAGCCACTACCTGTCCGGTTTCATCATCACGCTGTCGCTGATCGCGGTGATCTACATCGGCCTGGTGGCGCTGGTGCAGACCGACATGAAGAAACTGGTCGCGTATTCGTCGATCGCCCACATGGGCTTCGTCACGCTCGGCTTCTTCGTCTTCAACGACATGGCGGTGCAGGGCGGCATCGCCCAGATGATCTCGCACGGCTTCGTGTCCGGCGCGATGTTCCTGTGCATTGGCGTGCTGTACGACCGCATGCATACGCGCCGCATCGCCGATTACGGCGGCGTGGTCAACACGATGCCGAAGTTCGCCGTGTTCTTCATCCTGTTCTCGCTGGCCAATTGCGGCCTGCCGGCGACGTCCGGCTTCGTCGGTGAATTCATGGTGATCCTGGGCGCGGTGCAGTTCGATTTCTGGATCGGCCTGCTGGCGGCGGTGGCGCTGATTCTTGGCGCCGCCTATTCGCTGTGGCTGGCCAAGCGCGTGATCTTCGGCGCGGTCGGCAATCCGCAGGTGGCGCAGCTGACCGACATCAACAAGCGCGAATTCTTCATGCTCGGCCTGCTGGCGATCGCGGTACTGGCGATGGGCCTGTATCCGGCGCCGTTCACCGATGCGATGCAGGTTTCGGTGGCGGATCTGCTGCAGCATGTCGCCATTTCCAAGATTCCCTGAAGAACGCATTCTGCAAGCGCATACAGCGGCGAAAAAATGAACAACATCAATCTGGCTCCGGCATACCCGGAAATCTTCCTCGTCATCGCGGCATCGGCCATTTTGCTGATCGACATGTTCCTGGCGAATGGACGGCGCCACGTCACCTATCTGCTGTCGCTGCTGGCGCTGGCGGTGTGCGCGGCGCTGACGCTGGTCGACTTCAACAGCGGTGCCACCGTCTACACCTTCAACAACCTGTTCATTTCCGATCCGATGGCGAACCTGCTGAAGCTGTTCGCCTATCTCGGTGTCGCCCTGACGCTGATCTACGGTCGCCAGTACGTCAGCGCGCGCGACATGGTCAGCACCAGCCACCTCGGCGGCGAGTTCTACGTGCTGGCGCTGTTTTCGCTGGTCGGACAGATGGTGATGATCTCGGGCAACAGCTTCCTGATCATCTATCTCGGTCTTGAGCTGATGTCGCTGTCGCTGTACGCGCTGGTGGCGATGCGTCGCGATCACGTGGTGTCGACCGAGGCGGCGATGAAGTATTTCGTGCTCGGCGCGCTGTCGTCCGGCTTCCTGCTGTACGGCATGTCGATGCTGTACGGTGCCACCGGCTCGCTCGATCTGATCGAAGTGGCGCGCGCCACCGCCTCCGGCACCGTCAACAAGACCGTGCTGGTGTTCGGCATCGTGTTCCTGGTCGCCGGCCTCGGCTTCAAGCTTGGCGCGGTGCCGTTCCACATGTGGCTGCCGGACGTCTACCAGGGCGCGCCGACCGCCACCACGCTGCTGATCGGCGCGGCGCCGGTGATGGCCTCGTTCGCGATCTGCATGCGCCTGCTGGTCGAGGGTCTGCTGCCGCTGGCGTTCGACTGGCAGCAGATGCTGACCTTCCTGTCGATCGCGTCGATGGCGGTCGGCAACATCACCGCGATCGCGCAGACCAACCTGAAGCGGATGCTGGCCTATTCGACCATCGGCCAGACCGGTTTCATGCTGCTCGGCCTGCTGTCCGGCGTCGTGGGTGGCGATCCCAGCGCCACCGCCAATGCCTACAGCTCGGCGATGTTCTACGCGATTACCTACATGCTGGCGACGCTTGGCACCTTCGGCATGATCATGCTGCTGGCGCGTTCCGGTTTCGAAGCGGAAAACCTCGACGATTTCAAGGGACTGAACAAGCGCAGCCCGTGGTTCGCGCTGCTGATGATGATCCTGATGTTCTCGCTGGCCGGGGTGCCGCCGACGATGGGTTTCTACGCCAAGTTCGCGGTACTGCAGGCGGTGCTCGGCACCGGCCAGGTGTGGCTGGCGGTGGTCGCGGTGCTGCTGTCGCTGGTCGGCGCGTTCTACTACCTGCGCGTGATCAAGCTGATGTATTTCGACGAACCGGTCGATCAGCAGCCGATCACGGTCGGCGCCGACATGCGCGTGGCGCTCAGCCTGAATGGCGCCGCGCTGCTGGTGATCGGTTTGCTGCCGGGGCCGCTGATGAGCGCCTGCGCGGTGGCCATCGTCAAGACGCTGGCGTCCTGAGGCAGGGGAGCGCGGCGCGTTCGTGAACGTTTCGTTGTCCAGCTGGTTCGTGATCCTGATCGCGGTGGCCGGCGCCAATCTGCCTTTCGTCAACGAGCGCCTGTTCGCGGTGCTGCCGCTCGGCGCCGCGCATGACGGCGTCAAGCCGTTCTGGCTGCGCCTGATCGAACTGCTGGTGCTGTACGCGCTGGTCGGTCTGGTCGGCTACCTGCTGGAAGCGCAGATCGGCAACGTGTTCCGGCAGGGCTGGGAATTCTACGCGGTGACTGGCTGTCTGTTCGTCGTGCTGGCCTATCCCGGCTTCGTGTTCCGCTACCTGCGCAAGCGGCGCCGCTGAGCGCGGCCGATCCGGCCGGCCGATTTTTCCGGAGTTCCCGCATGGATGCACACCTGACAGAAACCCGGCTCGACGGCGCGCTCGCCTATGATGGCGATTTCCTCAAAGTGCAGCGCGACACCGTGCGCCTGCCGGACGGCGCCAGCACCACGCGCGAATACATCCTGCATCCCGGCGCGGTGGTGATCCTGCCGCTGTTCGAGGACGGCTCGGTGCTGCTGGAGCGCCAGTTCCGCTATCCGCCGGATCGCGTGTTCATCGAATTCCCGGCCGGCAAGATCGATCCCGGCGAAGATCCGCTGTGCTGCGCCCAGCGCGAGCTGCAGGAAGAAACCGGCTACCGCGCCGGGCAATGGCACTACCTGTGCACGATCCACAACGCGATCGCCTATTCCGACGAGCATCTGGAGCTGTATCTGGCGCGCGACTTGACTGCCGGCCAGCCGCGGCTCGACGAGGGCGAGTTCGTGGAAACCTTCCGGGCGCCGGCGGCGGAGTTGACGCAATGGGTGCGCGACGGCCGCATTACCGACGTCAAGACCGTGATCGGCGTGTTCTGGCTGGAAAAAATCCTGCGTGGCGAGTGGCAGGCGGATTCGCCACTATTGCAAAAATAGGGGAGTATGCTTCGTAGAAGTCCGGTTGGTGCCCGGTACAGGCCGCTGCCAATGGGAGTATATGAAAGGCATGGCGCCATGCCAACGAAAAAGCCGCTTGCGCGGCTTTTTTCGTTGGCGGATGGCGCCGGCCTTACATGCCGGCGTAATTCGGCCCACCGCCGCCTTCCGGCGTCACCCAGACGATGTTCTGGGTCGGGTCCTTGATGTCGCAGGTCTTGCAGTGGACGCAGTTCTGCGCGTTGATCTGCAGCCGCTCGCCGCCGTTGTCGGTGGCGACGAATTCGTAGACGCCGGCCGGGCAATAGCGCGATTCCGGGCCGGAGTAGATCTTCAGGTTGACGTCGACCGGCACCGAGGCATCCTTCAGCGTCAGATGCGCCGGCTGGTTTTCCTCGTGGTTGGTGTTGGAAATGAACACCGACGACAGGCGGTCGAAGGTCAGCGTGCCGTCCGGCTTCGGATAGGTGATCTGCCGGCATTCGCTGGCCGGCCGCAGGAACACGTGATCCGGCTTTTCTCCATGCAGCGTCCACGGCGGGCTCTGCACGCCGATCTTCGGCAGCAGCCATTGTTCGATGCCGAACATCATGTTGCCGACCAGCTTGCCCTTCTTGTACCAGAGCTTGAAGTTGCGGGTCTGGTCCAGTTCTTCTTTCAGCCAGCTGTTTTCGAAAGCTTCCGGATAGGCACTCAGTTCGTCCGCCGCACGGCCGCTGGTGACCGCGGCGAACACCGCGTCGGCACACAGCATGCCGCTCTTGATCGCGCTGTGGCTGCCCTTGATGCGGGCGGCGTTCAGGTAGCCGGCATCGCAGCCGACCAGCGCACCGCCCGGAAACACGGTTTTCGGCAGCGCCTGCGGCGTGCCGTTGTTGATCGCGCGGGCGCCGTAGCCGATGCGCTTGCCGCCCTCGATATGGGCGCGGATCGCCGGATGGGTTTTCCAGCGCTGCATTTCCTCGAACGGCGACATCCATGGATTCTTGTAGTCGAGGCCGACCACGAAGCCGAGCGTGACCTTGTTGTCTTCCAGGTGGTACAGGAAGCCGCCGCCGAAGGTATCGTCATCCATCGGCCAGCCGGCGGTGTGCACCACCAGCCCCGGCTTGGCCTTGGCCGGGTCGATTTCCCACAGTTCCTTGACGCCGATGGCGAAGCTTTGCGGATCGCGGCCGGCATCCAGCTTGTATTTGGCGATCAGCTGCTTGCCCAGATGGCCGCGCGCGCCTTCGGCGAAGATCGTGTACTTGCCGAGCAATTCCATGCCGAGCTGGAAGTGGTCGGTCGGCTGGCCGTCCTTGCCCAGACCCATGTTGCCGGTGGCGACGCCACGCACCGCGCCGTTGTCGTCGTACAGCACTTCGGCAGCGGCGAAGCCGGGAAAGATTTCGACGCCGAGCGCTTCCGCCTGTTCGCCCAGCCACTTGACCACGTTGCCCAGCCGCACCACGTAATTGCCGTGGTTGTGGAAGGGGCGTGGCACCAGCCAGTCCGGCGTGCGCTTCGAGCCGGTTTCCGACAGGAACAGCACGTCGTCGCCGGTCACCGGCTGGTTCAGCGGCGCGCCCATTTCCTTCCAGTTCGGGAACAGTTCGGTGATCGCGCGCGGGTCCATCACTGCGCCGGACAGGATGTGGGCGCCCGGTTCGGAACCCTTTTCCAGCACCACCACCGACACTTCCTTCGATTGTTCCGCCGCCAGCTGCTTGATGCGGATGGCCGCTGCCAGCCCGGCCGGGCCGGCGCCGACGATGACGACGTCGTATTCCATCGATTCGCGCGGGCCGTACTGCTCAAGAATGTTTTGGTTCTGGTTGGAAGTCATGGTCGTCATCGCTAAGAAATTTTCGAACGAGTGTGCTAATTGTCCGGGATTTTGCGGCAGAATACTAGGCGCCGCAGCGGAATTGAATCGCGGAATGATAACCTGTTCGCCGCTTGACACAGTGATTTTTGCTGCTGGAACATGGCAAGTTTTGCGACGACAGGCAAGGGAGTATCAGGATGGAATTCAATCTGCAGGGCAAGATCGCGCTGGTCACCGGCGCTTCCAGCGGCCTCGGCGCGCGTTTCGCCAAGGTGCTGGCGGAAGCCGGTGCCCAGGTGGTGCTGGCCTCGCGCCGGATCGAACGGCTGAAGGAGCTGCGCGCCGAGATCGAGGCCGGCGGCGGCGCCGCCCATGTGGTGGCGCTCGACGTCGCCGATTACGGCAGCATCAAGGCGGCGATCGCCCACGCCGAAACCGAGGCCGGGCCGATCGACATCCTGGTCAACAATTCCGGCGTCTCCACCACCCAGCGCTTGCTCGACGTCACGCCGGACGACTACGCCTACGTGATGGACACCAATCTGCGCGGCGCCTTCTTCGTCGCCCAGGAAACCGCCAAGCGGATGGTGGCGCGCGCCAAGGGTGATCCGAAGAAGCAGCACCGGATCATCAACATCGCCTCGGTCGCCGGGCTGCGGGTGCTGCCGCAGATCGGCGTCTACAGCATGAGCAAGGCCGGCATGGTCCACATGACGCGGGCGATGGCGGTCGAATGGGGCCGCTACGGCATCAACGTCAACGTCATCTGCCCCGGCTACATCGGCACCGAATTCAATGCCGCCCACTTCGACAGCGAAGCCGGCCGCAAACTGATCGGCATGCTGCCGCGTCGCCGCCTCGGCCATCCGGAAGACCTGGACGGCCTGCTGTTGCTGCTGGCGGCGGAAGAATCGCGCTTCATCAACGGCGCCGTGATGACCGCCGACGATGGCTTCAACGCCCAGTAACCGTTTCGCAGAAACCAAGGAGGTGCCGACCGTGCCGGATCAATTACAGCCGCTGCCGACCGCCGACCGCACGCTGGTGCATGCCACCCGCATGACGATCCGCTGGGGCGACATGGACGCCGCCGGCCATGTCAACAATACCGTCTATTTCCGCTACATGGAGCAGGCGCGGATCGACTGGATGACGGCGATCGGCTGCGCGGTCGACGGCAGCGGCGGCGGCGGCGAAGGGCCGGTGATTGTCAATGCCCACTGCAGCTTCCTGCGCCAGCTGAAGTATCCGGGCGAGATCGAAGTGCTGACCTATGTCGGCGCGCCGGGCCGTTCCAGTTTCCAGACCATGCACGTGATCCGCCGCCTGGACGCGCCGGAGCAGCCGGTGGCCGAAGGCGGCGCCAAGGTGGTCTGGGTCAATTACGCGCAGGAAAAATCGGTGCCGCTGGCGCCGCAGATCCGCGCCCACCTGCAGCCGCGGCTGCAGGCGCCGCCGGCGCCGGACGCCGGCTGAGACGCGCCCGCGCTACAGCTCGGCGCCGAGCAGCCGGTGCACCAGTTCGCTGGAAGTGGAGGCGCCGAACTTGCGCATCAGCTTGGCGCGATGCATTTCGACGGTGCGCGGGCTGAGGCCGATTTCGCGCGCGATCAGCTTGCTGGTCTTGCCTTCTGCCAGCAGCATCGAAATTTCCCGCTCGCGCGGCGTCAGCTCGGCCGATACGCGGCGCCTGGCGCTCAAATCCTCGAACACCCAGATGCCGGTGCCGTGCGGATCGCCCGGCGTCAGCGAGCGGCCGCTGACGTGGCACCAGAACAGTTCCTGGTCGGCCCGCTTCATGATGCGGTCGTCGGAATAGCAGCCCTTGGCGTTCATGATCGGCACGATGCGCGCGCCGATCCGCTCGAAATCGTCCGAGCTTGGATACAGGACCGAGAGCGACTGTCCGGCCAGCGCATTCGGCGGGTAGCCGAACATCTGGTCGAGCGTGCGGTTGCTGACCTGGATGACGCGCTGCTCCGAGATGCACATGCCGACCGGCGACTGGTGAAAAATGACGTTATAGTCGATCGTTCGCGTGTCGCCCATGGAACCGTTTCCTCCCCGCTGCTGCAACGGTCTTGATTGGTATTTCTACGGTATTGTGAGATTCCGGCCGCGGTTCTATGCTGGCACCGCGGGTGACGTGAACCGTCACCGCATTACTTTACACAAGAAGAGGGAACTGGAATGAAGAAAGTTTATCCGGATGCGGCGGCCGCCCTGGCGGACGTCGTGCGGGACGGCCAGACCATCGCGGTCGGCGGCTTCGGCCTGTGCGGCATTCCCGAGGCGCTGATCGCCGCATTGCGCGATTCCGGCGTCAAGAGCCTGACCGTGATTTCCAACAATGCCGGCGTCGACGGTTTCGGCCTGGGCCAGCTGCTAAGCACCCGGCAGATCCGCAAGATGATCGCTTCCTACGTCGGCGAGAACAAGGAATTCGAACGCCAGTTTCTGGCCGGCGAACTGGAACTGGAATTCACGCCGCAGGGTACGCTGGCGGAAAAGCTGCGCGCCGGCGGCGCCGGCATCCCGGCCTTCTTCACCCGCACCGGCCTCGGCACCGTGGTCGCCGAAGGCAAGGAAGTGCGCGAATTCGACGGCCAGAAATACGTGATGGAGCGTTCGCTGGTGTCCGACGTATCGCTGGTCAAGGCCTGGAAGGGCGACCGCGCCGGCAACCTGATCTTCAACAAGACCGCGCGCAACTTCAATCCGAACGTGGCGATGGCCGGCAAGATCACGGTCGCCGAAGTGGAAGAACTGGTCGAGATCGGCGAGCTCGATCCGGACCAGATCCATACTCCCGGCATCTTCGTGCACCGCATCGTGCATAACCCGCATCCGGAAAAGCGGATCGAACAGCGCACGGTGCGTTCCAACTAAGGCAACGGAGAACAGACATGGCATGGACTCGTGATCAAATGGCGGCGCGCGCGGCCAAGGAATTGCAGGATGGTTTTTACGTCAATCTCGGCATCGGCCTGCCGACGCTGGTGGCCAACTATGTCCCGGACGACATCGAGGTCTGGCTGCAGTCGGAAAACGGCCTGCTCGGCATCGGCCCGTTCCCGACCGAGGACGCGGTCGATCCCGACCTGATCAACGCCGGCAAGCAGACCGTCACCTCGCTGCCCGGCTCGTCGTATTTCAGCTCGGCGGATTCGTTCGCGATGATTCGCGGCGGCAAGATCAACATCGCCATCCTCGGCGCGATGCAGGTATCGGAAAAGGGCGATCTGGCCAACTGGATGATCCCCGGCAAGATGGTCAAGGGCATGGGTGGCGCGATGGACCTGGTGGCCGGCGTCGGCCGCGTGGTGGTGCTGATGGAGCACGTCGCGCGCGCCAAGGACGGCAGCACCTCGCACAAGATTCTGGAACAGTGCACGCTGCCGCTGACCGGAGTCGGCGTGATCGACCGCATCATCACCGATCTCGGCGTCATCGACGTGGTCGATGGCGGCCTGAAGCTGGTCGAACTGGCCGACGGCGTGTCGGTCGAGGAAATGCTGGAAAAGACCGGCGCCCGCCTCGATACCAGCGCGCTGCAGCGAGCCTGAGCGATTCTCGCTGCGAAAACGGCGCCCGCGCGGGCGCCGTTTTTTTTTGCTGTGCCGGCCGGCCGCGTCAGCGCAGGTAGACGCCGAACTTCTTCAGCTGCGCCTCGCTGTTGCCGACTTCGGCCAGCACTTCCTCGCCGCCATTGCCGACCATCATCTGCGCCAGCGTGTGCGCCACCGCCATGTGCGGGACCACCGACGGAAAGATGCCGAGATTGCCGTTGGGGGCGAGGATCGTGATGGCGGCCCTGGCGGCCACCGGCGACAGCATGCTGTCGGCAATCGCGATCAGGCTGGCGCCGCGCTCGGTTGCCAGCGTTGCCGCCTGCGCGCTGATCACCGTGTATGGCGACGAGGTGAAGCACACCAGCGCGTCGTGCTTGCCGATGCGGCGCAGCTCGTCGACCACCGTGCCGCCGGTGCCATGCACCAGCACCACGCCCTGGCGGAAGGTGGACAGCACATAGTGGAAATAATAGGCGGCGGAAAACAGGCTGCGCAGGCCGATGACATAGACGTTTTTCGCCCTGGACAGCGCCTGCTCGGCCTGCGCCCAGCACGCTTCGTTTTCCGCCGCCAGCGTCCGTTCCAGATTCACCAGTTCGGTGTGCAGGAAATCCGCCAGCGATTTTCCCGCGCCTTTGCGCTTCGAGCGGTTGCGCAGTTCGATGGTGCGGCCGACCAGTCCGCCATCCTGATGCGTGACCCAGTCGATGTAGACCGCCTTGAAGGATTCGTAGCTGTCGAAGCCCAGCTCCCGCGCCAGCCGCAGCATCGAGGCCGGGTGCAGGCCGGCCGCGCCGGCCGCCGAGCGCATCGACTGCAGCGCGATTTCCATCGGCGCATCCAGCACGTGGCGCGCGGCCGCCTTCAGTTTCGGCGGCAGCGTGGGGAAACGCTGCTGGATCAAGGCTTCGACTTCGTCTTTGGTCATGGCTGGCATTCCGGTGGTGGACGATACGCCGTTGGCGCGGCGTCTTGCGAAAAATATCCAATTGATCCATTATCCAACAAAATTGAACAATTGAATCATCCGGGTCATCCGACTCATTCGTCCCGCCGGCGTGGCTGCGAGCTCGACCGGCGTATCAGGAGTTTCCATGCCGTATCCCGAATCGGCGCCGCAATCGCGGGCGCTGTACGAAGAAGCGAAAAAATACCTGCCGGGTGGGAATACCCGCACCACCGTCTACATGAAGCCGTTTCCGTTGTACGGCGTGCGCGGAGCCGGCTGCCGTGTATGGGATGCCGACGGCGCCGAGCGCATCGATTGCATCAACAACTTCACCGCGCAGATTCACGGCTACTGCAATCCGGCCATCACCGAGGCGGTCAGCCGCCAGCTGGCGCTCGGCACCTGCTTCGGCATGCCGACCGAATCCGAGATCGCGCTGGCCCGGCTGCTGGTGGAGCGGATACCGTCGATCGACGCGCTGCGCTTCACCAATTCCGGCACCGAGGCGGTGATGATGGCGCTGAAGGCGGCGCGCGCCTATACCGGGCGCAGCAAGATCGCCAAGGTCGAGGGCGCCTATCACGGCAGCTACGACTATGCCGAGGTCAGCCTCGATTCGGCGCCGCCCAACTGGGGCGAGAGCGATCCGCGGTCGATTCCCTACGCCAAGGGCACGCCCGGCAGCGTTGCCGATGAGGTGATCGTGATTCCGTTCAACCAGCCGGAAGCCGCCGCCGACATCCTCCGGCGCCATGGCCGCGAACTGGCGGCGATCCTGGTCGATCCGATGCCGAACCGCGCCGGCCTGGTGCCGGCCACCGAGCAATACATCGCCACGCTGCGTCAGGCCGCCAGCGAAACCGGCGCGCTGCTGATCTTCGATGAAGTGATCTGCTATCGCCTCGGCTACCAGGGCGCGCAGCCGCTCTGGAACGTCGCGGCCGATCTGACGGTGCTGGGCAAGGTGATCGGCGGCGGCTTTCCGGTCGGCGCGGTCGGCGGCCGCCGGGACGTGATGGCGGTATTCGATCCGAGCGCCGGCAAGCCGGCGCTGCCGCATGGCGGCACCTTTTCCGCCAATCCGGTGACGATGGTGGCCGGCTACGCGGCGGTCGAACAGCTCGATCACGCCGCCTACCAGCGGCTGGCGCGGATCGGCGATACGCTGCGCGCCGAAATCGCGCGCGCCTTCCAGCGCCACGGCATCGCCGGCCAGGCGGTCGGCATGGGTTCGCTGCTGAAGGTGCATTTCACCGACCAGCCGATTCTCGGCTACCGCAGCGCCTATCCGTCGCCGCGCGAGGCGGCGATGCTCGGCACCTTCCATCTCGGCCTGCTGAACCGTGGAATTTTCGCCGCCAGCTATGGGCTGATGGCGCTGTCGACGCCGATGACCGATGCCGACGTCGAGAGCATCGCCACCGCCATCGATGGCGCCATCGGCGACGTCAAGTCGCTGCACGCCTGACACCGGATTCACCGAGGCCGCGCCGGCATTCCGGTACTGGCGCGGCTGCCGTTCACCATTGACCAAGGAGTTGCCATGGCCAAATTCAAGCTGACCTATTCGACCATGTTCGCGCCGCCGCGCGAGCTGCATGAAAACTTCGACGCTGCCGTCGCCAGCCTGCGCGGCCGCTTCGGCCAGTCCCATCCGCTGTTCATCGGCGGCCAGGAATGCCTGCGCGAGCGGGTGGTGGAGAAGCGCGACCCGGCCGATCCGCGCCAGCTTCTCGGCCGCTTCTCGCTGGCCGACGAGGCTGATGTCGATGCCGCCGTGGCGGCGGCGCGGCAGGCGGCACCGGCCTGGCGCAGCCTGCCGTGGCAGCAGCGCGCGCCGATTCTGCGCGAAGTGTCGCGGCTGGTCGAAGCGCGCGCCTACGACATCGCCGCCGCGGTGTCGTTCGAGGTTGGCAAGAACCGCATGGAGGCGCTCGGCGAGGTCGGCGAAGTGGTCGATTTCTTCCGTCTGTTCGCTGACGAGATCGAGGCGCAGCAGGGCTTCAACCGGCCCTTGCCGAACGATCCGGTCAGCGGTTTCGTCAGCACCAACCGCAGCGTGCTGAAGCCGTACGGCGTGTGGGCGGTGATCGTGCCGTTCAATTTCCCGTTTGCGCTGGCCGGCGGCCCGACCGCCGCCGCGCTGGCAGCCGGCAACACCGTGGTGCTGAAGGGGGGCACCGAAACGCCCTGGTCCGGCGTGCTGCTGGCCGAGTGCCTGCGCGATGCCGGCGTGCCGGCCGGCGCCTTCAATTACCTGCTGGGAGATGGCGAGCGGGTCGGCAGCCGGCTGGTCGAACATGACGGCATCGACGGCATCACCTTCACCGGCTCGCACGAGGTCGGCATGCGCATCCTGCGCGCGCAGGCGGCACGCCGCTATCCGCGTCCCTGCATCAGCGAGATGGGCGGCAAGAACGCCGTGCTGGTGACCGCCGGCGGCAATCTCGACGATGCCGCGCAGGGCATCGTCCGCTCGGCGTTCGGCCTGAGCGGGCAGAAATGCTCGGCGCTGTCGCGCATCTACGTGGTGTCCAGCGTTTATGAGCAACTGGTGGAAAAGATTCGCGCGGCGATGCAAAACATCGCCGTCGGCGATCCGCAACAGGAGAGCAACTGGATGGGGCCGGTGGCGACGCCGGCGGCGTTCGAACGCTATGCCGGTTACGTGGCGGCGCTGTCCAGCGACGGCGCGCGGATCCTGCAAGGCGGCCGCCAGCGCTGGCGCCCAGACCTGCAACACGGCTGGTTCTGCGAGCCGACGCTGGCGGCGGCGCCGCTCGATCATCCGCTGTGGCGGCAGGAGATGTTCTGCCCGATCGTCATGGTGGCGCCGGTCGATGACAAGGAGCAGGGCATGGCGCTGGTCAACGACAGCCCCTTCGGCCTGACCGCCGGTTTCTACGGCGCGCCGGAAGAAGTCGAATGGTTCTACGACAACGTCGAGGTCGGCGTCGCCTATTCCAACCGGCCGCAGGGTGCCACCACCGGCGCCTGGCCCGGCTATCAGGCCTTCGGCGGCTGGAAGGGTTCCGGCAGCACCGGCAAGGCGCTGGCGTCGTTCTACTACCTGTCGCAGTACATGCGCGAACAGTCGCAGACCCGCGTGGTGCGCGCCTAGCACCGGTGGGGCGCGGCATTAGCCGCCGCTCAGCCGGTAGATGGTGCCGGACATGTCGTCGGAGATGTACAGGCCGTTGCCGCCGTCCGGAATCACATCGACCGGCCGGCCCCAGCGGTCCTTGCCGTCGGCGCTGGTCAGCCAGCCGGTCACCAGATCGACCCGGTCGCCGACCTTGCCGGCGGCATCGACCGGATACAGCGCGATCTCGTGGCCGTTGAAGGCGCTGCAGTTCCAGCAGCCGTGCAGCCCGGTCACCAGCGCGTTGCGATAGGCCGCCGGCAGCCCGGAATCCTGCAGGAAACTCATGCCGAGCGGCGCCGAATGCGGCGGCAGGCCCTTGGTGACGCGGTCGATCGCGCCGCAGTCGAGCTGGCTGCCGTCGGCGTTGAACTGCACGTCGCGGTCGTAGGGCATGTCGTCCAGCTCCTGATCGGGGTTGGAATTGCAGAATGGCCAGCCGTACTGGCCGCCATCTTTGACCTTGATCAGCAGGTCGGGCGGATGGCCATCGACGTAGCTCTGCACCACCCGGCCGTAATCGTCCTGGCCATCGCCATCGATGTCGGCGTGGAACGGATAGGCGATGTTGTCGCGGTTGTTGACGACGATCCACAGCTCGTCGCTGCCGGGGCGGAACGCCAGCCCTTCGGCGTTGCGGATGCCGCGCGCGTACAGGCGCCGGTTGCCGCCATCGAGGTCGTATTCATAGATCGCCCCACGGACCGGATCGGCGCTGCTGTCGCCGGTGCAGGCGTTGCAGCTGGAGGCGATCGACAGGTACAGCTTGCCGTTATGCAGCGCGAAATTCTTCAGCGCGTGGCTGTAGGCGCCGCCGAGTTCCGGTGTCGAGGCGTCCGGCAGGTCGTCGATCAGCACTTCGATCGGGCCGATCGCGGTATCGCCGTCGTGGTAGGGCGCGCGGATCACGCGGTTCGATTCCGACAGGTAGACGTAGGTGGTGGCGCCGATCGTCTGGAAGGCGATGTCGTGCGGCTTGCTGAGGCCGGAGGCGAAAGTGTAGAGGCTTGGCGCGGCGTCGCCGTTCGGGCGCAGCAGCTTGATCTTGCCGCCGTCGGGGTCGGACACCAGCAGGTCGCCGTTCGGCGCCAGCGCCATGAAGCGGGCGTTCGGCACCCGCGCGAACACGCGGATGTCGAAGCCGGGCGGCACGTTCAGCGCGCGCGGCTGGTCGAACGGCGCGCTGTTCATGCCGGCCGGCACCCGCAGCACGATCTTCTGGCTGGCGCCGGGCGGTGCGCTCGGTGTGCTGGGCGTGGTGGGTGGAGTGGGTGGAGTGGCGGGTGGATTGGCGGGCGGCGACGCCGCCTGCGAAGCGCCGCCGCCACCGCCGCAGGAAACCGCCGCCAGCGTGATGCCGCATGCCGCCAGCAAAATCCATGCGGCCCGCCATGCGGGCCGTGTGGCGCCCGCCGTCCGTCTGCCCCGATCGTTCATCGCGCACTCCCGGAAATGCCAGGAAAAGCGTGGTAGAGGGGGGAGTATGCCTTAAAATCGGCCTGTCACGGGCGGCTGGAGCCCGGATTCAAAAATACACCCGTCAGTATAAAAAATCACGGGTTTTTCAGGCGCTATTGCGCGACCCAGCCGCCATCCATGTTCCACGCGGCGCCGCGTACCTGGCTGGCCGCCGCGCTGCAAAGAAAGACCGCCAGTCCGCCCAATTGTTCCGGCGTGACGAAGTCGCCGGACGGCTGTTTTTCGGCCAGCAGGCTTTTCTTCGCTTCGTCGTTGGACAGGCCGCCCTGCGCCGCGCGCGCATCGACCTGCTTTTGCACCAGCGGCGTCAGGACCCAGCCGGGGCAGATGGCGTTGCAGGTGACGCCGGTCTGCGCGGTTTCCAGCGCGGTCACCTTGGTCAGGCCGACGATGCCGTGCTTGGCGGCGACGTAGGCCGATTTCTGCGCCGAGCCGACCAGCCCGTGCGTGGAGGCGATGTTGATGATGCGGCCCCAGTTGCGCGCCTTCATGTTCGGCAGCGCCAGCCGGGTGGTGTGGAAGGCGGAACTCAGGTTGATGGCGATCACCGCGTCCCATTTTTCCGGCGGGAAATCCTCGATGTTGGCGACGTGCTGGATGCCGGCATTGTTGACCAGCACATCGACCGCGCCGAACTTGCCGGTGGCGAATTCCATCATCGCCGCGATCTCGGCCGGTTTTGACATGTCGGCCTGGTGATAGGCGGTTTGCACCCCATATTCGGCAGTGACCTCGGCCTGCAGCCTGGCGATCTCGGCGGCGTCGCCGAAGCCGTTGAAAACCAGATTGGCGCCTTCGGCGGCCAGCGCGCGGGCGATGCCCAGGCCGATGCCGGAAGTGGAGCCGGTGACCAGTGCGGTTTTTCCTTTGAGCGAATGCTGCATGTTGCCTCCCGTGGGTGTCGATGACGGCGTGTCGTCACGATTTTAAGCGCATCGACAGTAAAATGCCGGTATCCACCACCCAGTAAAAATACCATGACCGAACCACTTATCAAGAGCGTGCAATGCCTGTCTCCGGCCGGCCTGCACCGCATGGCCTACAAGGAGTGGGGCGATCCGCGCAACCCGAAAGTGCTGCTCTGCGTGCATGGCGTGACCCGCGTCGCCGACGATTTCGATGATCTGGCGCGCGCGCTGTGCGGCGATTACCGGGTGGTCTGCCCGTACGTCGCCGGCCGCGGCCGCTCCGATCCGCTGGCCGATCCGGCGCACTACCAGGTGCCGCAATACGTCGCCGACATGGTGACGCTGCTGGCGCGGCTGGAGGCCGACACGGTGGACTGGCTCGGCACTTCGATGGGCGGCCTGATCGGCATCGGCCTGGCGTCGCTGCCCGGCAGCCCGCTGCGGCGCCTGATCCTGAACGACATCGGCCCGAGCCTGAACTTCCCGGCGCTGGCGCGCATCGGCGACTACATCGGCCAGGAAACCCGCTTCGTCAGCTTCGACGAGGCGATCGCCTACATCCGTGAAATTTCGCAGCCGTTCGGTCCGCACAGCGAGGCCGAATGGCGCAAGCTGGCCGGCGACGTGCTGCGCCAGACCGCCGACGGCCACTGGACCCGCAACTACGATCTGAAGCTGGCGCTGCCGTTCAAGTCGATCACGCCGCAGATGGCGCAGCAGGGCGAGGCGGCGCTGTGGGCCGCCTACGACGCGATCCGCTGCCCGACGCTGCTGGTGCGCGGCGCCGAATCCGACCTGCTGTCGGCCGAGACGGCGCAGCGCATGACCGAACGCGGGCCGCGCGCGCAGCTGGTGGAAATTCCCGGCGTCGGCCATGCGCCGACCTTCATGCACGCCGATCAGATCGAGATCGTGCGCCGCTTCCTGCCGGCCTGACGCCGGCATATCCCGAGAGGACATCATGGACATTCAACGCATGCACGTCGGCAAGCGGCTGTCGGAGTTCGCCGTCCACAACGGCACCGTCTACCTGGCCGGCCAGGTCGCCGAGGACACCAGCCACAACATCGAAGGCCAGACCCGCGAAGTGCTGGGTCACATCGACCGCCTGCTGGCGGAAGCCGGCAGCGACAAGTCGCGCATCCTGATGTGCCAGGTGTTCCTGGCCGACATCAAGGATGCGCCCGGCATGAACGCGGTGTGGGACGAATGGGTGGCGGAAGGCCACGCGCCGCCGCGCGCCACCGTCGAGGCGAAGCTGGCCAGGACCGGCTGGCTGGTGGAAATGGTAGTGACGGCGGCGCAGAAGTAATTTCATGGTTTCCACCGTCGCCAGCGCCGATGCGTTGCACGTACAGCTATGCGCCGGCCTCGGCGCCGAGGACAGCGCGCGCGTGCGGCGCGCGCTCGACTTCGTGCAGCCGCTGTACGCCGGCAAGACGGCGCTGACCGGGCAGGACGCGCTGCAATTCGCGCAGACCGCCGCCTCGGTACTGGCGATGCTGGAAACCGACGCCGACACCCGCATCGTCGGCCTGCTGTTTGAACTGCCGGCGCTCGACCCGACCGCCGCCGAACGGATCGAAGCCGAGTTCGGCCACGAGATCGCCGAATTCGTCGCCGGCGTGCGCCAGCTGATCCGGCTGCACGCGGTGGCCTTCGGCTGGCAGCCGGGCTTGCGTGGCAAGAGCGTGGCGCCGGCTTCCGGCGCCCAGGTCGAGACGCTGCGCAAGATGCTGCTGGCGATGGCTTCCGACATGCGCGTGGTGCTGGTGCGGATGGCTTCGCGCGTGACCACGCTGCGCTATCTGACCGAGCGCAAGGCCGACAACGAGGACGCGCGCCGCTACGCCCGCGAAACCTTCGAGCTGTACGCGCCGCTGGCCAACCGGCTCGGCGTCTGGCAGCTGAAATGGGAACTGGAAGACCTGTCGTTCCGGCTGCTGGAGCCGGCCGCCTACAAGCGCATCGCCAAGATGCTGGAAGAGCGCCGCATCGAGCGCCAGACTTTCGTGCAGGAAGCGATCCAGCGGCTGCAGCGGGAACTGGCGGCGGCCGGCGTCGCCGCCGAAGTCTCGGGCCGGCCCAAGCACATCTACAGCATCTGGAACAAGATGCGCGGCAAGGAGCTGGATTTTTCCGAACTGTACGACGTGCGCGCGCTGCGCGTGATCGTCGGCGACGTCAAGGCTTGCTATACCGCGCTCGGCATCGTTCATCACATCTGGACGCCGGTGCCGAGCGAATTCGACGACTACATCTCGCGCCCGAAGCCGAACGGCTACCGTTCGCTGCACACGGTGGTCACCGCCGAGGACGGGCGCGCGCTGGAAGTGCAGGTGCGCACGCGCGAGATGCACAACTTCGCCGAATACGGCGTCGCCGCGCACTGGCGCTACAAGGAAAGCGGCGGCTCCAACTTCGCCGCGCAGAAGTACGACGAAAAAATCGCCTGGCTGCGCCAGCTGCTGTCATGGAAGACCGACGTCGCCGATTCGGTGGTCGGCGACGACCGCCGCGAATGGGTCGAGCAGCTGAAATCGGCGGCGCTGGATGATCGCGTCTACGTGCTGACGCCGCAGGCGCGGGTGATCGAACTGCCGCGCGGCGCCACGCCGATCGACTTCGCCTACCACCTGCACAGCGAGGTCGGCCACCGCTGCCGCGGCGCCCGCGTGGATGGCGTGATGGTGCCGCTGAACACGCCGCTGAAGAACGGCCAGACGGTCGAGATCGTGACCCTGCGCGCCGGCACCGGCGGCATCGCCGAGGCGGCCGGACCGTCGCGCGACTGGCTGTCGCCCGGCTACGCCGCCAGCAGCCGCACGCGTGCCAAGGTGCGCGCCTGGTTCAACGCCGTCGAGCAGCGCGAAACGCTGGCGCAGGGCCGCGCGCTGCTGGAAAAGACGCTGCAGCGCGAAGGCAAGACCGCGGTCAATCTGGAAGACCTGGCGCGCAAGCTCGGTTTTCCCAAATCGGACGATTTGTTCCTGGCGCTCGGCAAGGATCTGTTCAGCATGCGGCTGGTCGAGCAGGCGTTGCACGGCGACGACGCCGCCGCCCGCGACACCGAACCGGACGAAGCGGCGATCACCCGCAAGAGCCGCGCCTCCAGCGTCGCCCAGGGCGCGCAGTCGGGCGTGCTGGTGGTCGGCACCGAAGGCTTGCTGACGCAACTGGCGAAATGCTGCAAGCCGGCGCCGCCGGACGCCATCGTCGGCTTCGTCACGCGCGGTAACGGCGTGTCGATCCACCGTGCCAGCTGCCGCAATTTCGCCGAGATGCGGCGCCGCGCGCCGGAGCGGATGATCCAGACCACCTGGGGGCAGCCGGCCGCAGATACCGTCTATCCGGTCGATCTGTTCGTGCTGGCCAACGACCGCCAGGGTCTGCTGCGCGACATTTCCGACGTGCTGCTGCGCGAAAAGATCAACGTCATCGGCGTCAGCACGCAAAGCGCCAAAGGCCAGGCGAAGATGGCCTTCACCGCCGAGATCGGCTCCACCGCGCAGCTGCAGAAGGCGCTGTCGGTGATCCGCGAGGTGGCCGGCGTGCTGGAAGCGCGCCGCCACTGAAGCGGTTTCAGCCGGCCGCCGGCCGCTCCAGCGCGGCTTCCTCGGCGGCCGCTTCCTGCAGCACCCGCAGCGGATGGCCGAAGCGCACGCCGCGCGCGGCGCAGGCGCGCATCAGTTCCAGGTTGATGCGCTGCTGGATGTCCATGTAGACGTTGTAGTCCGGGCTCAGCACGTAGTACACCACCTCGTATTCCAGCGCGCTGTCGCCGAAGGTCTTGAAATGGGCGCGGTCGAAGCGGGTCTGTTCGACCGACTCGATGATCTGGCGCGTCACCCGCGAAATTTCCTCGACCTGCTCGACCGGCGTGCGGTACGACAGCCGGAAGCCGAACACCACGCGCCGCTGCTGCATGTACTTGTAGTTATGCACGGTCTGCTTCAGCAGCTCGGTGTTGGAAATCACCACCCGCTCGCCCGACAGGCTCTGGATGCGCGTGGTCTTGACGCCGATGTGGGTGACGGTGCCGAGGGTGTCGCCGAAAATGATGAAGTCGCCGATCTCGAACGGCTTGTCGAAGGCGATCGCCAGCGAGGCGAACAGGTCCGACAGGATGGTCTGCAAGGCCAGCGCCACCGCGATGCCGCCGATTCCCAGGCTGGCCACCAGCGCGGTGACGTTGACGCCCAGATTGGCCAGCATCGCCAGCGCCACCGTGACCCAGACCAGCAGCCGCAGCAGGAACACCAGCGTGGTGGTGGTGGCGCGGTTGCGCTGATCGGTCTGGGCGGTACTGTCGGTCTGGCGGTTCAGCCACAGATCGATGCCGCGATTCAGCCACAGGCCGATCTGCAGCCCGAGCGCCAGCACCCAGCCGTGTTCCAGCCAGAGCGACCAGTTCGGCGTCAGGTCGATGGTGCCGAAACCGATCAGCAACGCTACCAGCAGCAACAGGAAGCGGTTGGTATGCAGCAGCACTTCGGCGGCGATCTGTGCCGGCAGTGTCTCGCTCCGGCGCGCCAGTGCGCGGATGCGACCGGCGATCAGGCGCAGTGCCGCGCTCAGCACCAGGTAGCTGAGCAGCGCGGCGGCGGCGGCGATCAGCCAGCTTTCGGGAGAGATATCGAGCAGGCGTTTCCAGTTCGGGAAATTCATCGGTATGGGATTCCTTTGCGGGCGAGGGTGGTGCGAAGCGGATGCTGATCAGATACTCCCTCATCAGCAGGCCAGTGGCGGAAGTATACCCATCGAAACAGGTGCATACTCCCGTGTCTTTATGATTTCTCTTCAGCGCAGCGAGTGGGCGATGCGCTCCAGCAGTGCCGCTATTTCTTCCTGCCGGCGCAGGAAGAAGCGCGCGCCGGACAGCGGCGACGGTTCGACGCGCACCGTCAGCCACTGCGGCGGCGCCTGCGCGAAGATCGCTTCGTCGGTATCGTCGTCGCCGGCGTACAGCGCGCTTTCCAGTCCTTCGCGCCGCAGCAGCGATTGCAGCGCCTGCCGCTTGTCGGATGCCTGTTCCGGCATCAGGTTGAACACGTGCTTGCCGCCGATCACGCGCGGCAGCGGCCGCAGCGCCGCCAGCACGCCGTGCAGCCAGCGGGCGGCAGCCTGCGGATCGGGCGCCAGCCGATAGTGCAGCGTCAGCGAATAGGTCTTGTCTTCCAGCGCCACGCCGGCGGCGGCATCGTCCGCCAGCAGCCGCGTCAGCTGCGCATGCCAGCCGGCGCAGGCGGCCCGGCAGGCGGCCAGCCGCTCATCGTTGTCGGGAATCCCCTCCAGGCCGTGATTGCCGACCAGGTATTTCGGCGCCACTCCGAGCCGCTGGCGCAGGTCGGCGACGCCGCGGCCGCTGATGATCGCCACCGGCGCCACCGCGCACAGCGCCGCCAGCGTCGCGCGGATGGTCTCGTCCATGCGGGCGTCCTGCGGGCGATCGACGATCGGCGCCAATGTGCCGTCGAAATCGAAGGCCAGCAGCGCGGGCGCCGCCAGTACGCTTTCCAGCGCGGCCGCGCCGGTATCGGAAAACAGATACTTCATGGCTGCCTCGGCGCCGCCCGGCTGTGCGAATCGATGCGCGCCGCCACCCGTTCGCGCTGGCGCACGTGCGAGGCGTCCAGCAGCATGCGGCCGGCCCAGCGGTAGACGTTGAAATCGCGCACCATGCGGCGCAGGCTGCGCATCCGTTCGCGCTGTTCGGCGGCCGGCATCGTCACCGCCTGGAACAGCGCATCGGCGGTCTGCTCGGTGTTGTAGGGATTGACGATCAGCGCCTCGTGCAGTTCGCGCGAGGCGCCGGCGAACTGGCTCAGCACCAGCGCGCCCTGTTCGTCGTCGCGCGCGGCGATGAATTCCTTGGCCACCAGATTCATGCCGTCGTGCAGGCTGGTCACCACGCAAACGTCGCAGGCGCGGTAATGCTCGATCACCGAGCGCGTGCTGTGATGCTCGATCAGCAGCATGATCGAGCGGTACGAACCATCGTCGGAAAAGCGCTGGTTGATGCGCTCGGCGGTGGCGCGCGCGCGTTCCTCGAAGTGCTGGTATTCCTCCAGCGACGAGCGCGACGGCGCGGCGATCTGGATCAGCGAAAAGCGGCCGATCAGCTCCGGGTGCCGTTCCAGCATGGTTTCGGCCGCCAGCAGCCGTTCGATGATGCCCTTGGTGTAGTCGAGCCGGTCGACCCCGATCGCCAGCAGATAGTCGTCCGGCACGCCGAGCCGCTGGCGCAGTTCGGCGCGGCATTCCGGCACCGGCTTCCAGTGATGGGCTTCTTCCACCGGCCAGTGGATCGAGATCGGGTAGTTGGCCACCAGCGTCGGCTTGCCGCGATAGGAAATCTTCGACAGTTCATGCTCGATGCGCGCTTCCAGGAAGCGGTCGGCGGTCTCGATGAAGTTCTTGCAGTGCAGCCGGGTATGGAAGCCGAGGATGGTGCTGCCGAGCAGACCTTCGAGGATTTCCTTGCGCCACGGGCAGATGCCGAACGATTCCGGATTCGGCCAGGGGATGTGCCAGAAGGTGATGATGGTGGCCTGCGGCAGCCGCTCGCGGATCATCTTCGGCAGCAGCGCGAAATGGTAGTCCTGCACCAGCACGATCGGATTCCCGGTGCGCGCCTCGGCTGCCACCGCGTCGGCGAAGCGGGCGTTGACCTCGCGGTACTGTTCCCAGTCATCGACGCGGAATACCGGCCGCACGTGGGCGATATGGCAGAGCGGCCACAGACCCTCGTTGGAGAAGCCGAAGTAATAACCCTTTTCTTCCTCGTCGCTCAGCCAGACGCGGCGCAGCGTATAGGCCGGATCGTCGGGCGGCACCGCGATGCGGTCGTTATGGTCGGTGACGTCGCGGTCGGCCGAACCGTTGCCGTGCGCGATCCAGGTGCCGGAACAGGCGCGCATCACCGGCTCCACTGCCGTCACCAGTCCGCTGGCCGGGCGCCGCACCTCGATCGCGCCATCCTCGCTGCGGGTATGGATGTATGGCTCGCGGTTGGACACCACCAGCACCTCGTCGCCGGACAATTGATCGTGCAGCAGCCCGCGGATGGTGTCGGCATTCCACTGCGGCATGCTCTCGTCGCGGATGCGGCGCTCCTCGTCGATTTCGCGCAGCACTGCGCGCAGATCGCCCATTAGCGGTTGCAGTTCCGGATTGGCCTGGACGAACGGCTGCGTCGGCGCCTGGCCGCGCAACACCGCCCGCACTCCCGACACCCAGCTGCGCCAGGACAGCTGCGCCACCGCCACCGTGATCAGCGAGACGATCACGCCCAGCACGCCGAACAGCAGGAACACATAGCGGCGCGTGTCGGCGCTGCGGCGTTCGACGAAACTCATGTCGTGCAGCACCACCAGTTCGCCCAGCTCGTGGCCGTCCGCCTGCAGCGGACTGATCGCCATGTGCAGCGGCCCCTGCGGCAGCCGTAGCAGCGATCCTGGCCGGCCGTCGCGCCGGCGCGGCAGCCGGCAGCCGACCGTGTCCGGGAAGGTCGGCGTGCGGTAGAGCAGCTTGCCGGCCGGATCGCAGAAACCCAGCGCGTACAGACGGTCGTCGCGGATCGAGCCGTTCAGGATCGAGGCGATGCCGGCTTCGTCATGCGCCGGCACCAGCGCCGCCAGCGGCCGCTGCAGCGCGCCGGCCACCAGCTGCGCGCGGGTGTCGAGATCGCGGATCGACCACTTCAGGGTCATTCCGTCGACCAGTGGCACCACCACGTAGGCCAGTACGGTCAGGGCCAGAATCAGCGGCAATAGAAAACGAAGCGACAAACGCATGCAGGACTCTCCTCGTGAACGATGGCACGCGGCGGGACGGCCGGCGGGCCGCCGCAATGCGGCGCGCGGCGCGGCCGTTGCCACGCTGGTTACTGAAGGACCATGTTTTTTCGACAACGTTCTGGGCGCGCGGCCGTTGCCGTCATTCCAGGTCAAGCAAGTTTCGGATCGTCGCGCCGCGCAGGCGGTGGATCCAGAGCGGAAAGCATCCGCAGGATGACCAGCGCGAAAAGAGTGCGGCGCGCCGGCGCAAGGACAACAGCCAGGAGAAGGTTGGGAGTGAAACGAGGGGAAAAGGATAACACAGCCACGCCAGCCGCCCGGCGTACCCGGCTTTCCCGCCTGAAAAACCGGCCGCGTCATGCCGATGCATGCAACGCTGGCAAAAACAAGAATTTGCCGATATAATTCCGCTTCTTCAGGCGCGTAGCTCAGCTGGTTAGAGCACTACCTTGACATGGTAGGGGTCGTTGGTTCGAGTCCAATCGTGCCTACCAGGACATAGCCGGTAAATCCGATGGCGGATTTACCGGCTTTTTGTTTTGCGTCTTCGGCAGAGGTGCCAGCGTCAACCGGCGAAGCGGCCGGCCTGGAAATCCTTGACGGCTTCGAAGATTTGCTCGTTGCTGTTCATCACGAACGGGCCGTACTGCGCGATCGGCTCATTCAGCGGCTGGCCGGCGACCAGCAGCGCGCGGGTGGCGCCATGCGCCTGCAGCCGTACGCCGTCGCCCTGGTTTTTCAGGATCGCCATGCGCTGCGGCGGCACGTCGGTGGCGTCGATCCGCAGCGCGCCGCCGTAGACGTAGACGAAGGTGTTGTGCGTGGCCGGCAGCGCCTGCTCGAACAGTGCGCCGTCGGCAAACTGCAGGTCGAGGTACAGCGGTTGCGTGACTTCGCGCTGCATCGCGCCAGTGACGCCATGGCTGGCGCCGGCGATCACGCGCGCGGTCACGCCGGCGGTGGTGAATTCCGGAATTTCGGCGCTCTGGATGTCGCGGTACCACGGTGCGCGCATCTTGTCGGCGGCGGGCAGGTTCAGCCACAGCTGGAAGCCTTCCATGCGGCCATCTTCCTGCTCCGGCAGTTCGGAATGGATCACGCCGCGCCCGGCGGTCATCCATTGCACGCCGCCGTTCTGCAGCAGACCTTCGTGGCCGGCGCTGTCGCGATGGCGCATGCGGCCGGCGATCATGTAGGTGACGGTTTCGAAGCCGCGGTGCGGGTGGTCGGGAAAGCCGCCGATGTAGTCGTCCGGATTGTCGGTGCCGAATGCGTCCAGCATCAGGAACGGGTCGAGCCGGCGCTGCAGCGGCTGCGTCAGCACCCGGGTCAGGCGCACGCCGGCGCCGTCCGAGGTGGCGACGCCGGCCACCAGCCGTTCCACCGGGCGCGGGTGCTCGACAGTTTCCGCTTGCAGGGCGGAGGAGGGGATGGTCGGGGCGGTGCTGGCGGTCATGATGCGATCCTTAAAAAGCGGCAACGTATGTCGATCCATCCGAGATGGGGGCGCGCCGCCATGCTTCAAGCGCGAGCGGCCCGGCGCGGCGGCGCGAAATGACGCGGATTGGCGCTGATACACTCGCGATTGATTCAAATCATTTTTTTTGCGGCGGTGCCAGCCGACAATCCGGCCGTGGCATTGCCCGCGTGCCGGCCATCCACGAAAGCCATCCGATGACGACTTCTGCACCCGACCTGGAAATTTCCGAGGAATTGATCCGCCGCTTCGACAAGCTCGGGCCGCGTTATACCTCGTATCCGACCGCCGACCGTTTCCACAACGGTTTCGGCGCCGCCGACCATCAACGCTATCTGCGCCAGCGCGCCGGCGACGGCGCCCAGCCGCCGCTGTCGGTGTACGTGCACCTGCCGTTCTGCCAGTCGCTCTGCTATTTCTGCGCCTGCAACAAGATCATCACGCAGGACCGCAGCCGCTCGGCGGAATATCTGGATTATCTGGAGCGCGAACTGGCGATGGTGGCCGAGCAGCTCGGCCCGCGCCGGGATACGGTGCAACTGCATTTCGGCGGCGGCACGCCGACCTTCCTGTCGGCCGACGAGCTGCACCGGCTGATGGCAATGCTGCGCCGCCATTTCGATTTCACGCCGGATGCCGAACTCGGCATCGAGATCGATCCGCGCACCGTCAATGCCGACACCATGAGCATGCTGGGTGAACTCGGTTTCAACCGCACCAGCTTCGGGGTGCAGGATTTCGATCCGGCGGTACAGGCCGCGGTCAACCGCGTGCAGCCGCTGGAGATGGTCGAAACCGCGGTGCGCGCCAGCCGCGCCGCCGGTTTCGAGTCGATCAACGCCGACCTGATCTACGGTTTGCCGAAACAGACCGTGGCCAGCTTCGACCGCACACTGGACCAGCTGATCGCGGTATCGCCGGACCGCATCGCGCTGTACAACTATGCGCACCTGCCGAGCCGCTTCAAGGCGCAGCGGCTGATCAACGCCGCCGAACTGCCGAGCGCCGAGGAGCGGCTGCAGATTTTCCTGCTGTCGATGCGGCGCCTGCTGGATGCCGGCTACGTCTACATTGGCCTCGACCATTTTTCCAAGCCGGACGACGAACTGAACCGGGCGCGCCTGAACGGCACCCTGCACCGCAATTTCCAGGGCTACACCACGCGCGCCGAATGCGATCTGGTCGGTTTCGGCGTGTCGGCGATTTCCAAGGTCGGCGCTTCGTACAGCCAGTCCTCGCACTCGGTCAAGGGCTATTACGCCCACCTCGACGCCGGGGAATTGCCGACCGAAAAAGGCATTGAACTGGATGCCGACGACCTGCTGCGGCGCGAAGTGATCATGGACCTGATGTGCGGCAGCCGGCTCGATTTCGCCGCCATCGGCAGCCGCCACGGCATCGATTTCGGCAGCTATTTCGCCGCCGAGCTGGAACGCCTGCAGCCATACCGGGGCGCCGGCCTGCTGGAGATCGGCGCCGACGCCATCGCTGTCACGCCGAAGGGCCGGCTGTTCGTGCGCGCTGCCGGGCTGGTATTCGACAAATACCTCGGGCGGCCCACCACGTCCAGTTATTCGAAGTTGATTTAGTGGGAGTATGTTGTAAAAACTGAATGCTCATGCCCGGTGTGGAAGGGTGATGTAGGGAGTATATGGGGGCGGCAGGGGCCGCCTCTTTTTCGCCTGTACGGAGACACGCATGCACCAGATGGAAAATCCGGCGATCGCGCTCGCCCAGCCGCAGGAAATCTCGCGCGAAGTCCTGCTGGAAAAATACGCCAAGGATGGCGAAACCGGCATCGAGCAGGTGCTGGCGCGGGTGGCGACGGCGCTGGCCGAGGCGGAAGCGCCGAAGCAGCGCAAGACGCGCGGCGCCGAATTCCTGTGGGCGCTGGAAAACGGCTTCATTCCGGCCGGCCGTATCGCCAGCGCCGCCGGCACCGGGCTGCAGACCACGCTGATCAACTGCTTCGTGCAGCCGGTCGGCGATTCGATCACCGAACAGCAGGATGGCAAGCCCGGCATCTACACCGCGTTGGCGCAGGCGGCGGAGACCATGCGCCGTGGCGGCGGCGTCGGCTACAACTTTTCCGCGATCCGTCCAAAAGGCGCGCGCGTCAAGGGCACCGGCAGCAGCGCCTCCGGGCCGATCTCGTACATGCGCGTGTTCGATCGTTCCTGCGAAACGGTAGAGTCGGCCGGCGCCCGGCGCGGCGCCCAGATGGCGGTGCTGAACGTCGAGCATCCGGACATCGTCGATTTCATCACTGCCAAGCAGGAAAAGGGGCAACTGAACAATTTCAACGTCTCGGTCGGCGTCACCGACGCCTTCATGCATGCGGTCGAAGCCGACGGCGCGTTCGAACTGGCGCATTCGGCCGAGCCGAACGACGACATCAAGCGCGCCGGCGCCTTCCGGCGCGACGACGGCAAATGGGTCTACCGCACGTTGCCGGCGCGCGAGCTGTGGGACCTGATCATGCAGAGCACCTACGCGGCGGCCGAGCCGGGCGTGCTGTATCTGGACCGCATCAACGCTGAAAACAATCTCGGGTATTGCGAAACCATCGACGCCACCAATCCGTGCGTCACCGCCGACACCTGGGTGGCTACCAGCGCTGGGCCGCGTCGGGTGAACGATCTGATCGGTCAGCGGTTCGTTGCCATCGTCAACGGCCAGGAGTTTCCTGCCGGGGCGACCGGTTTCTTCGCTACTGGCGTCAAGCCGGTGCTGACGCTGCGTTGTCGGGAAGGTTATGCGCTCGACTTGACGGCCGATCACCCGGTGCGCCGGATTGCGACGGAAACCCGCTATCGGCAAGAATTCGAATGGGTGCCGGCCGGTGAGCTGCGGCCGGGCGACCGCATCGCGCTGAACAACCATCGTACCTGGCGCGGGTGGGACGGCGCCCATACCGAAGCGCAGGGCTATCTGCTCGGGCTGCTGCTTGGCGACGGTACCTTGAAGCATGATGCGGCGGTACTGAGTGTCTGGCCTGAGCGGCAATTGGCGCACGCCAACGGTGCGCCGTCCGCGGGCGCGGACGGCATCATGGCAGCGGCCGAAGACGCGATGCGGGAGTTGAAGACCCGCGCCGATTTTCGCGGATTCTTCAAGATCACCGGGCGCGACGAATACCGGCTCAAAAGTGCCAGCCTACGCGATCTGGCGTTCGGGTTCGGCATGCGGCCGGGTGCCAAAAAAATCACCGCCGCTTTCGAAGAGACGTCGTCCGAATTCCATGCCGGTTTCCTGCGCGGATTGTTCGATGCCGACGGTTCGGTCCAGGGGAATCAGACCAAGGACGTTAGCGTGCGCCTGACGCAGGCCGACTTTGCATGCCTGCAGCGGGTCCAGCGCATGCTGCTGCGGCTCGGCGTCGTTTCGACGATCTACCGCGCTCGCAAGGGGCCGCGGCCGGTGTTGAGGGCCATGCCGGACGGCAGGGATGGCCAGGCGCTCTATCTGACCCAGGTGCTGCATGAACTGTGCATTGCTGGCGACAACCTGGCGTTGTTTGCGGAGCGCATCGGTTTTGCCGATGGCCGCAAGCAGGCGGCACTGGACGGCGCGCTGGCGAATTACCGCCGCGCCTTGAATCGTGAGCGCTTTACAGCCACGGTCGAGGCGCTCGATGCCGCTGGCGAGACCACCGTATACGATGTGCAAATTCCCGGTATCCACGCGTTCGATGCCAACGGTCTGTACGTTCACAACTGTGGTGAACAGCCGCTGCCCGACTACGGCTGCTGCTGCCTCGGCAGCATCAATCTGGCGGCCTGCGTCGAGGCGCCGTTCACCGAGGGCGCGCGCTTCGATTTCGCCAGGCTGGAAAAGGTATCGGCGATCGCCGTGCGCATGCTCGACAACGTGCTGACCACCACCCGCTGGCCGCTGGAGGAGCAGGCCCGCGAGGCCGCCGCCAAGCGCCGCATCGGGCTCGGTTTCACCGGGCTTGGCGATGCGCTGATCATGCTCGGCGTGCGCTATGACTCGGCGGCCGGGCGCGAGCTGGCGGCCGTCATCGCGCAGGCGATGCGCGATGCCGCCTACCGCGCTTCGGTCGAGCTGGCCGGCGAGCGCGGCGCCTTCCCGCTGTTCGACGCCGAACGCTATCTGGTCGGCGCCTTTGCCAGCCGCCTGCCGGAGGAACTGCGGGAGGCGATCCGCCGTCACGGCATCCGCAATTCGCACCTGACCTCGATCGCGCCGACCGGTACCATTTCGCTGGCCTTCGCCGACAATGCCTCGAACGGCATCGAGCCAGCCTTTTCGTGGTTCTACAACCGCGTCAAACGGATGGCGGACGGCAGCAAGAAGGATTACACGGTCGAGGACCACGCCTACCGCGTCTACCGCGCGCTCGGGCATGACGTCGCGCAGCTGCCGCCGGCTTTCGTGTCGGCGCTGGACATTTCCGCCACCGACCACATGCTGATGATGGCGGCGGTGGCGCCGTATGTCGACGCGGCGATCTCGAAGACCGTCAACGTGCCGGAGGACTATCCGTACGACGATTTCCGCGACCTGTATCTGCAAGCCTGGCGCCAGGGCCTGAAAGGCATCACCACCTATCGGCCGAATTCGGTGCTGGGTGCGGTGCTGTCGCTGCCGGCCGCCGCCACGCCGCAGCCGATCACGCTGTCGGAGGCCGACAAGCGGCTGGTGCTGACCGAACTGGCGCAAACGCCGCCGCTGGCCTCGCTGCGTTGGCCGTCGCGTCCGGGGCTGCCGGCCGGCGCCAGCGGCTGGATCAGCGAAACCATCGCCACGCCGCAGGGCGAGTTCGCGATCGCGGTATCGGACCAGGGCGGCGTGCCGTTCGAAGTCTGGGTGCTGGGCGGGCAGCCGCCGCGCGGGCTGGACGCGATTGCCAAGACGCTGTCGACCGACATGCGCGCCAACGACCGCGGCTGGCTGCGCAAGAAGCTGTCGATGCTGGCTAACGCCTACGGCGACGCTTTCGACATGCCGATGCCGCCGGACGGCCGCCTGCTGCGCGTGCCGAGCGCTACCGCGGCGCTGGCCCGGCTTTTGGAATGGCGCTACCAGCAGCTCGGCGCGCTCGATTCGCAGCCGGACGAGCCGGCGCCGGTGCTGAATGCGCTGTTCTCCGCGCACGAGCCGAAAACCGGCGCCGACGGCACACTGGCCTGGGTGGCCGACGTGCGCAATCCGGCCACCGAGGACGATTTCGTGCTGATGCTGAAAGAGCTGGAGATGCCGGACGGCAGCCGCCGCCCCTACAGCATGTGGCTGACAGGCGGCCATCCGCGCGCGCTGGACGGGCTGTGCAAGCTGCTGTCGCTGGACATGCGGGTGATCGATCCGGCCTGGATCGGCATGAAGCTGCGCAAGCTGTTGAACTATGCCGAACCGCGCGGCGATTTCCTGGCGCGGGTGCCTGGCAGCGCGCGCCAGGCCAGCTATCCATCCACCGTCGCCTACATCGCGCAACTGGTGATCCACCGCTATGCGATGCTCGGCATCCTGACCGAGGATGGCGAGCCGCTGCAGGCGATGGGCGTGGTCGCCGGTGAACCGCGCCATGCCGGCGGCGAAGCGCCGGCATTGGCTGGCCGCCCGTGTGGCGAATGCGGCAACAGCAGCGTGATCCGCAAGGATGGTTGTGATTTTTGCACTACCTGCGGGGCGATCGGCAGTTGCGGCTGACGACAAAAAACCACAAATCAGGGCCGCCGATGCGGCCCTGATTACTTTGCGGCAAGGCGTCACGAATCCTCGGTATGATGGCTGGATCGTGAATTTCCATTCCATAAAATTCCGCCTGGTCGCGGTTGGTGTCGGACTGATCGCGCTCAGCTATCTGCTGCGCGTGGTGGTCGTGCTGCCGCTGGCGCGCGAACAGCTGCGTGAAGTGGCTGCCGCCCAGCAGCTGACGCTGGCCTCCTACGTCGCCCGCGACATCGATCAAAGCGTGCTGCTGCGCCAGGAACTGGTGGCGGAACTGGCGCGTGATTTTCCGCCGCTGCTGGTGGCGCAGCCGGTGGCGCGCGCCAGCTGGCTGGACGAACAGCGCCGGCGCATGCCGATGTTCGAACGTGGCCTGCTGCTGCTGGATGCCGACGGCCACCTGCTGCAGGCCAGCGGCGCGCTGACCGCCGACGCGCCGCGGGATTTTTCCCGCAGCGACTGGCTGCGTGGCGCACTGGCGGCATCGGCCGATGCGCCGGTGCTGGGCAAGCCTGTCCTGCTGTGGCGCAGCGGCGATCCGGTTCTGTTCATCGCGGCGCCGGTGCGCGTCGATGGCCGGGTGGTGGCGGTGCTGGCCGGCGTCACCGTGCTGGACGCTTCCGGCTTTCTGGAAGGGTTGCGCCGCACCACGCTGGGCGAGGGCGGCGGCTTCCTGCTGGTGTCGCCGGCCGATCGGCGGTACATTGCCGCCAGCGATCCCGCGCTGTCGATGCGGCCGCTGCCGGCGCCCGGCGCCAACCGGCTGTATGACCGCGCGGTCGAAGGTTTTCGCGGTACCAGCCTGACTGCCGGCATCGATGGCGGCGAGGAACTGGCGGCGATCGCCAGCGTACCCAGCACAGGCTGGTTTCTGGTGGCGCGGCTGCCTGCCGCGGAAGCCTTCCGTCCGATCGAAGGCTTGCGCCGGATCGTCATGCAAACCAGCGCGCTGGCGCTGATCGTGGTGTCGCTGGCGCTACTGCTGTTTCTCGAATGGATATTCCGGCCACTGACCGATACCGTGCGGGCGATGCGCGAGATGGCCGACGGCCGCCGTCCGCTGGAAGCGCTGCCGGTGGCGCGCAACGACGAAATCGGCGGCCTGGTGCGCGGCTTCAACTACCTGCTGGAGCGCCTGCGCGGCAAGGAGGCGGCGCTGCGCGCCAGCGAAGCGCGCATGTCGTTCATCGCTCACCATGACGCGCTGACCGGTCTGTACAACCGCACCATGCTGGAGGACCGGCTGCAGCAGGCGCTGGCGCGCGCCGAGCGTGAGGGCAGCTGTTTCGCGCTGCTGTTCTGCGATCTCGACGCCTTCAAGCCGATCAACGATGGCCATGGGCATGAGGTCGGCGATGCCGTGCTGGTACAGGTGGCGTCGCGGCTGGCGGCGCGGCGGCGCACGCTGGATACGGTGGCGCGCCTGGGCGGCGACGAATTCGTGGTGCTGCTGGCCGACCTGGAGCAGCCGCGTGCCGATGCCGAGCGGCTGGCGCTTGAATATCTGACAGCAATCGGCATGCCCTACCGGGTCGATGGTCGCAGTTTCACGCTCAGCATTTCGATCGGCATCGCGCTCTATCGCAAGGGCGAGTGCGCGTCGGCGTCGCAGCTGATGTCGCGCGCCGACATTGCAATGTACCGTGCCAAGCGCGCCGGCAAGGACCGCATCTGCTTTTTCGAGGATGTGCCGGTCGAGATCGCCTGAATGGTGCCGGGCGCGGACCGGTATCAGCGTTTTTCCTCGTCCGGCGGCGGCGTTTTCAGGGTCTTCATGCGCAGCAGATAGACGCTGACGCCGGTGGCGATCGCCAGCAGCATCAGTTTCAGCGGCAGCGGCTCCACCTTCCAGACCGAAAATAGGATCGATCCCCACATCAGCAGCAGCGCGACGATCTTGGCACGCAGCGGGATCGCGCGCTGCTCCTCGTAGTTGCGCAGATACTCGCCGAACAGTGGATTGGTCAGCAGCCAGCGATGCATGCGCCGCGAGCCGCGCAGGTAGCAGGCCGATGCCAGCAGCAGGAACGGCGTGGTCGGCAGCAGCGGCAGAAAGATGCCGAGGATGGCCAGGAGCAGCGCCAGCGTGCCGAAAATGTTGAGCAACGGTTTCATCGGAAAAATTCGCTTCCCGTCAGGATTTTCAGGGTGTGGGGAGGATGTCGTTCATCGTCGATCACGGCCCTGACATGGGGTTGTTTGCCACGGAAGTCGCATACAATCTTGCTACGCCCATACTGATGCCGGTATTTTCCCGCTTATGACCACAAGCAAGATCAAGGTTCAGGATTTTCTGTCGGTGCTGCCGCTGTTCGGTGATCTGGCGCCGGAGGATCTCGGCGAGATTGCCGCCGGCACCACCGAACGCAAGGTGGCGCGTGGCGAAATGGTGTTCCATCGCGGCGACCCCTGTGTCGGTTTCCATACCGTCGTCTACGGCCAGGTCAAGCTGGCGTTCACCTCGCCGCAGGGCGGTGAAAAGGTGATCGAGATCATCGGCCCCGGCCACAGCTTCGGCGAGGCGCTGATGTTCATGGAAAAGCCGTACATCGTTTCGGCCCAGGCTCTGGCCGATTCGCTGCTGCTGCACGTCGCCAAGGGCGCGGTGTTTTCCAGCATCGAGCGCGACCCGAAGTTCGCCCGCAAGATGCTGGCCGGCATGAGCCGCCGCCTGCACGGCCTGATCAGCGATGTCGAAGCCTATTCGCTCAGTTCCGGCACCCAGCGCGTGATCGGCTACATGCTGAAGGGCGAGGATCACAAGGATGGCGACCAGTTCCGGCTGGAAGTCAGCAAGACCGTGATCGCCTCGCGCCTGAACCTGACGCCGGAACATTTCTCGCGCATCCTGCACGATCTGGCGGCGCGCAAGCTGATCGCCGTCAACGGCCGCGAAATCACCATCCTCGACATCCAGCGGCTACGCGACTACCAGGGCTGACGCCGCCCGATGCCGCACGCGCCGGTATAGCCGCGCCGCCCGCAGCAGATTCCACCCCAGCCAGGCCGACGATCCCGCCAGCGCCAGCGCCGCCGGCCGCGCCAGCAGCGCCGGCCACAGCGTGGCGCCGAGCAGCAGCAGCAGCGCCGCCGCATGGACGACGAACTGCCGCTGCGCCAGCGCGTCCGGCACGATGTCTTTCACCGCCGGCGCCCGCTGGCCCCGTTCCAGCGCCTGCTGCAGGTGATACCAGACCAGGAACGGCACGATCTTGTACAGCATGCCGTTGACCGCCGAATAGCCGAAACCGACGATGAACGCCGCGCCCAGCGTCGGCGCGACCGAAAACGGCAGCAGCGGCTGCAGCGGCCACAGCAGCGCGCACAGCAGCAGGCTGGCCAGCGCCGCGCGCCAGAACCAGGTGGTGGCGTCCGGCTTCGGCCGCTTGCGCCGGCGCAGCAGCCACAGCGTCGTCAGCGCGAAGCCGGCATAGCCGAGCGCCAGCGGCAGGCCGAGCCAGAACGCGCCGCCGCGCAGGCCATCCTGCCCCACCCATGCCGCCACCGACCATGCCGCCAGCAGCGCCAGCAGTCCGGCCGCCAGCCGGCGCTCCAGCGGCGGCGGATACACCGGCGTCACCTGAAACATCGGCACCACCTGGAAGGCGACGCCGATCACCAGCAGCCCGACCCAGCCGAGCAGCCCCCAGGCCGCGTGCAGATCGGTCAGGACCAGTAGCGGCAGTCGCAGTGGCCAGGCGAAACCGGCCGCCAGCGCGGCGCCGAGCATCACGGTAACGGCCAGCGCCGCCAGCGCCAGCCGGATCGTGCGCAGCGTCGGGTTGGCATTGCCGTCCCGGCGCGCCCGCCACAGCCCGCACGCGGCGGCCGCCAGCAGCCAGCCGAAGGCGCCCGCCAGACACGGCAGCGCCAGCTTGAACAGCAAGGGTTCGACAAACCAGAAGGCCGCCGCCAGCAGCGTGGTGCCGAGCGTCAGCAGCGCGTGAATGACGGCGGCGCTGGCGTTCGGACGCGGCAAGACGATCCCGGCCACCACCGGCAGGATCTGCATCAGCGCGCCGATCATCGCGCTGGCCAGAAAACCCAGCGTCAGCAGATGCGTCAGCGCCAGCGTCACCGGCGCCCAGCGGGTTTGCAGCGCCGCCTCGCCCTGCCACAGCAGCAGCAGCGCGGCGGCCAGCGCGAACAGCGGCGCGCTCAGGAAAAAGCGCAGCGGCGCCAGCAGGCCCGGCGTGCGTTCGTAGGCCAGCGCGCGTTGCATCAGTCCATCAGTCCTTGTGCCAGATCAGGATGTCGTAGCGGTACTGGTCGTCCTGCGTGGCCTGGTACAGATAGCCGTTGTTGTCGAGGATGCGATACAGCGGGCGCGGCTCGCGGTCGATCAGCATGCGCAGGCGCTGGCCGGTTTGCAGCCGATCCAGCGCCTCCAATACGCGTTCCAGCGGTTCCGGCGGCTCCAGGCCGCAGACGTCCAGCATGATGTCCTGTTCCATTTGCTTGTTTTCCAGTGAGGGCGGCAGGGCCGGCCCGGTTCCGATCATCGGCGCTCGCCGGCCGGCGCTCCTTGATGCAGGTTAAGGATCGCCGGGCGCGGTGGCGGCTATAGTCCGGCGACGCCATTGGCGCCGCGTCCGGCCATGATCGGCCGGACGCGGCGTTTTGGCAAACCGATTCCAGTACAGGGGCGCAGGTGCAAAACATATTCAAGCGGTTCCAGATCAAGGCCAGGTCCTTGCTGCCGGTGGTGCAGGGCGGTATGGGCGTCGGCGTGTCGGCGCACCGGCTGGCCGGGACGGTGGCGTCGCTGGGCGCGCTTGGCACCATTTCCAGCGTCGATCTGCGGCGCCATCACGCCGACCTGATGGCGCAGACCGGCAAGTCGCGTGACAAGGAGGCGATCAACGCCGCCAATCTGGTCGCGCTCGACCGTGAAATCAGCGCCGCCCGCGTGCTGTCGGGCGGGCGCGGCATGATCGCCGTCAACGTGATGCGCGCGGTGGCCGAATACGCCGCCTATGTGCGCCAGTCGTGCGAAAGCGGTGCCGATGCGGTGGTGGTCGGCGCCGGCCTGCCGCTCGACCTGCCGGAGCTGACGGCGGATTTTCCGCGCGTGGCGCTGATCCCGATCCTGTCGGACGTGCGCGGCATCGCGCTGGTGCTGAAGAAATGGATGCGCAAGAACCGGCTGCCGGACGCCATCGTCATCGAGAATCCGCGCTACGCCGCCGGCCATCTCGGCGCGCCGGTGGCGCAGGCGGTCAACGATCCGCATTTCGCCTTTCCGGTGGTGCTGGAAGGCGCGCTGCAACTGTTCCGGGAACTTGGCATCGAGCGCGAAAACATTCCGCTGATTACCGCCGGCGGCATTCACCGTCATGAGCAGGTTTCGCAACTGCTGGCGCAGGGCGCCTCGGCGGTGCAGCTCGGCGCGCCGTTCGCGGTGACCGAGGAAGGCGATGCCCATCCGAATTTCAAGAAAGTGCTGGCGGAAGCCCGGCCGGAAGACATCGTCACCTTCATGAGCGTGGCCGGGCTGCCGGCGCGTGCGGTCAAAACCCCGTGGCTGGCCAACTATCTGGAAAAGGAAGAAAAGCTGCAAAAGAAAGCCAGGGCCAAGCCCTGCACGGTCGGCTTCGACTGCCTGCAGGTGTGCGGGCTGCGCGACGGCATCGCCAAATACGGCCAGTTCTGCATCGATACCCAGCTGGCGTTCGCGCTGGCCGGCGACATCAAGCGCGGGCTGTTCTTCAGAGGCTCCGAACGGCTGCCGTTCGGCAGCGCGATCCGGCCGGTGCGCGAGCTGGTCGAATACCTGCTGTCCGGCCTGCGGCCGCAGGGCGTGCCGGAACTGCCGGCCTCGGCCTGAACGCCGGCGCCTTTTCCCGGAGTCCGCCGATGAACATGCTGCTGACCCATCCCGAGGACGACCTGACGGCGCCGGCCGCCGAACGGATCGAACTGGTCTGCCCGGCCGGCAGCCTGCCGGCGCTGAAGGCGGCGGTCGATCATGGCGCCGACTGCGTCTACCTTGGCTTTCGCGACGCCACCAACGCCCGCAATTTCGCCGGCCTGAACTTCGACGAGGCGGCCATCGCCGAAGGCATCCGCTACGCGCACCAGCGTGGCCGCAAGGTGCTGCTGGCGCTCAACACCTATCCGCAGCCAGCTGGCTGGCAAGCGTGGCGGCAGGCGGTGGACCGCGCCGCCGGGGCCGGCATCGACGCGGTGATCCTGGCCGATCCGGGCCTGATGCGCTACGCCGCCGACACTCACCCGCAACTGCGGCTGCATCTGTCGGTGCAAGGCTCGGCCACCAACTATGAAGCGATCAATTTCTACCGCCGCCACTTCGGCATCGCCCGTGCGGTGCTGCCGCGCGTGCTGTCGCTGGCGCAGGTCGAACAGGTGGCGGCGAAGGCCGAAGTCGAGATCGAAGTGTTCGGTTTCGGCAGCCTGTGCGTGATGGTCGAGGGCCGCTGCGCGCTGTCCTCCTACGCCACCGGCGAATCGCCGAACACCCACGGCGTCTGCTCGCCGGCCAGGGCGGTGCGCTGGCAACAGACCCCGGCCGGGCTGGAATCGCGCCTGAACGGCGTCTTGATCGACCGCTACGCCGACGGCGAGAACGCCGGCTATCCGACGCTGTGCAAGGGCCGCTTCGACGCCGGCGGCGAACGCAACTACTACGCGATCGAGGAACCGACCAGCCTGAACACGCTGGAACTGCTGCCGCAACTGCTGAAAATGGGCGTCAAGGCGATCAAGATCGAAGGGCGCCAGCGCAGCCCGGCCTACGTCGCCCAGGTCACGCGGGTGTGGCGCGAGGCGATCGACCACTGCCAGTCGGCGGCGCAGCGGTATTCGATCAAACCGGTCTGGCGCGCCGCGCTCGACAAGGTCGCCGAAGGCCAGCAGCACACGCTCGGCGCCTATCACCGGCCCTGGAAATGACAGCGATGGCAAGCGCGGGAGGCGACGTGAAACTGGCCCTGGGCCCCTTGCAATACTACTGGCCGCGCGACACCGTGCTCGGCTTCTACCGTGAGATGGCGGCGGCGCCGCTGGACGTGGTGTACCTCGGCGAGGCGGTCTGCTCGCGCCGCCATGAGCTGCGTCTGGCCGACTGGCTGGAACTCGGCGACATGCTGGCGGCGGCCGGCAAGGAAGTGGTGCTGTCCACCCAGGTGCTGATCGAATCCGGCTCCGACCTTGCCACGCTACGCCGCATCGCCGGCAACGGCCGCTTCCTGGTCGAAGCCAACGACATGGGCGCGGTGCATTGCCTGGAAGGCCAGCCGTTCGTCGCCGGCCCGTGGCTCAACGTCTACAGCGCGCCGACGCTGGAACTGCTGGCGCAATTGGGCGCGACGCGCTGGGTGATGCCGCTGGAAATGGGGCGGGAAGGGCTGGCGCAATTGCAGTCCGGACGCCCGCCCGGCATCGCCACCGAAGTGTTCGCCTACGGCCGCATGCCGCTGGCGTTTTCGGCGCGCTGCTTCGCCGCCCGCCACCACGATCTGCCGAAGGACGATTGCCGGTTCGTTTGCCTGAACTACCCGGACGGCCTGCTGATGGAAACCCGCGAAGGCCAGCCCTTCCTGACGCTGAACGGCATCCAGACGCAATCGGCGCTGGTCTACAGCCTGATCGACCAGCTCGACACGATGCGCGCGCTCGGCGTCGGCGTCGCCCGCATTTCGCCGCAGTCGCGGCATACCGCCGAAGTGGCGGCGCTGTTCCGCGCCGTGCTGGACGGCGCGCTGGCCGCAGCCGAAGCGCAGGCGCGGCTGCTGCCGCTGATGCCGGCCGCGCCCTGCAACGGCTACTGGCACGGCAAACCCGGATTGGAGCAGTGGGCCGCATGAACCCGTTCACCCCCGATGGCGACATCGTCAACGCCGCGCCGGCGTCCCGCCGCCTGCCGGCGCCGCTCGGCCGGCTGCTGGCGCGGCTGCCGGCCTATCCCGGCGCGCTGCTGTTCACGGCGGCGCTGAATCTGGCGCTGGCGCCGCATCTGCGCACCGGCACGCTCGATCCGCTGCGCGGCCGGCAGCTGCGGCTGCACGTGCTGGACGCCGGGCTGGCGTTCGATTTTGAATGGCGCGGCCAGGCTTTCCACGCCATCCGCAACGGCGGCGCCGCCGATCTGGCGATCGGCGCCAGCGCCCACGATTTCCTGCTGCTGGCGCAGCGGCGCGAAGACCCGGACACGCTGTTCTTCGGCCGCCGCCTGCTGATGGAAGGCGATACCGAACTGGGGCTCTTGGTCAAGAACACGCTGGACGCGATGGACCTGTCGGTGTTCGAGCGCGCCGGCGGCGTGCCGGGCCGGCTGCTGGCGCGGCTGCGCGCGCTGGCCGGCCAGCGCTCCTGATTTTGTTGAACCGCCCGGGCCGGCGGTGGCGGCCCGTTTTCACTGACGCGGAGGCCACGATGGCAGGCGACAAGCATCTCCCCCTGGTGTATTCCTGCTCCGGCTGTTCCAGCGCGGCGCAACTGGCCAACCACGTCGCCGTCCGGCTCGACCGTGGCGGCATCGCCGAAATGTCCTGCATCGCCGGGGTCGGCGGCGACGTGCCGGCGCTGCTGAAGGTGGCGCTGTCCGGCCGGCCGATGCTGGTCATCGACGGCTGCGCGCTGGCCTGCGCCAAGCACGCGCTGGCGCGCCACGGCGTCACGCCGACCGAGCATCTGCAACTCGGCGAGCAGGGCGTCAAAAAGCGCTTCCACGCCGATTTCGACCCGCAGCAAGCGGAGCAACTGATCGCCCAGGCGACCGAACTGGTGCGGCAACGGCTGATGCCGGCGCAGGTCGAGGTGGATTGAGGGGGGCGCCGGGAGCGCGTGTGGCGGGGAGGGGGATGCGGCGGTTTCCGGCTGACCCGGTTTTCAGTCAAAAATCCTTTTGATCCGGCGTATTCACCTTCTGAAAAATTTGACTCTGACCCTATTTATCTTGGCGGAGGTTCCAGTGCTTCTCCGCCGTTTGCCATCTTTCGCTTGATTGCCTCACTCCCCCTGTCGTTCCGGCGAAAGCCGGAACCTGGTGGCGTTCGGCGCGCACCAATGGCGATTGCAAGACACTGGATTCCCCCTTGCAGGGTGCGTTCGCGCTGGCAAGCGCAAACCCGAACCGTTGGCGGGCAGGCAGGCCGCATGCGGCCTGAATTCCCTGCTCAACCCTGCGCCGGAATGACGGGTGGCGGGAGGTTTCGCCACCATCACGGACGCACGCAAGCAACCGCCCCGATCGGGAACGAGTGCGCGGTCAAGCACCGCCGGTATTTCTTAAACAGGGGAGTATAGGTAAATTTCGAAGGTATGGTACCCACTACAGCTGTGCAAGGATGGGAGTATATGATTGTGCCGGTATTGCCCGCACTCACCCCAGCGTCGCACTGCGCGTCACCGCGACGCCGATGATGTAGCCGAAGCACAGCAGCGCGCCGATGAAGGCGGCGGCGCGTATCGGCCTGGTGCGGCCGCGCTTCAGGGCGATGGTGCCGAGCGCGATGTAGGCGATCAGGCCGAGCAGCTTGGCTGTCAGCCAGTTTTGCGCCAGCGGGTATTGGCCGCTCCACCATGCCAGCACGATGGCGCTGGCCAGCAGCAGCGTATCGACCACGTGCGGCAGCACCCGCACCCAGCGCCGCGCCAGCATGCCGCTGTCGGCCAGCATCCAGCCGCCGCGCAGCAGGAACAGGGCGCCGCTGATGGCGACGCAACTCATGTGCAGGTGCTTGACGGCGAGGTAGCTCATGCGGGCGGTCCGGTCGAGGTTGTGAAGCCGCCATTGTAGGCAATCCGGCCGCACGGCCGGAAGCAATAGAATGACGGGTTCTGTTCGCCGGAGCGTTTTCGATGCGCCTGTGGTCTTTGCATCCCCGTTACCTGGACCCGAAGGGGTTGGTCGCGCTATGGCGCGAAGCCTTGCTGGCACAGGCGGTGCTGGCGGGGCGGACGCGCGGCTATCGGCAGCATCCGCAGCTGCGGCGCTTCGCCGCCGCGCCGGCGCCGCAGGCGGCGATCGCCAGCTATCTGCGGCAGGTGCAGCGCGAAGCGGCGCGGCGCGGCTATCGTTTTGACGCCGGCCGCCTCGACGACGCGGCCGGCGAGGCGGGGCCGCTGGTGGTGACTACCGGTCAGCTGGAATATGAGCGGCAGCATCTGCAGCGCAAGCTGGCGCTGCGCGCGCCCGCTTGCCTGTCGGCGCTGCAAGACAGCCGCGGCATCGATCCGCATCCGCTGTTCGTCGTCACCGCCGGCGGCATCGCCGACTGGGAGCTGCCGGGGTAGCGCCAGATTCGGCCGGGCGCGCACGGATGCGGTCGCCACGTGGCGCGTCAGCCCTGTACCTGGAAATCGATCACGATCTCGCCCGGCTGGCGTGATACGTAGCTGATCTGCACGCGTTCGCCGAAATGCTGGTCGATCTGCGCCAGCAGCGGCAGCGGGTCGTGGTCGTTGCAGAAGCGCATCGTCTCGCCTGGCTGCAGTGCCGCCAGCGCGCCGAAGATGGCGGCGTGGCGGAAGCGCTTGGCGACGCCGCGCGCGTCGAACGGGTAGGTGCCTTCGGTCATCACCGGAATCGAACAATCGTGTGCCATGATGAAACTCTCCTTGGTGGGCAAATGAAAAGGGGCCGGCAATGCCGGCCCCGGTAGCAGCAGTCAGGCTTTACGCGCCGACCGTCTTGGCCGTGGCGCCGGCCTTGGCCGGCAGCGGCTGCGCTGCCGTCTTGGCGCCGCCCAGCAGGCGGAAGGCGAACGCGGCCAGGAACAGCATGCCGATCGCGAACACGATGTCACCCGGCACCCGCAGCCAGACCATGGTTTCCATGAAGGCGGAGTGCACCACCGCCGGCGAGCGGGCGAACCACATGCCCTCGGTGATGCTGGCCCAGACCTGGTAGATGCCGGCCGGCACCAGCGAGATGAACACCATCATCGCCAGGCCGATGTTCAGGCCCCAGAACATGCAGGCCAGCAGCCGGTCGGACCATAGCGCCCGCGGCGACATGCCGCGCAGGCAGAACAGCAGCAGGCCGATGCCGAGCATGCCGTAGACGCCGAACAGCGCGGCGTGGCCGTGGGCCGCCGTCAGGTTCAGGCCCTGCAGGTAGTACAGCGCGATCGGGGTGTTGATGGTGAAGCCAAGCAGGCCGGCGCCGACCACGTTCCAGAAGCCGACGGCGATGAAGCACAGGATCGGCCACTTGTAGGTCTGCACCCACGGCGCCGCCTTCGAGCGCTGGTAGTTCTTGAACGCTTCGGTGCCGATCATCGCCAGCGGGACCACTTCCAGCGCCGAGAACATCGCGCCGATGGCGATCACGAAGGTCGGCGTGCCGGTGAAGTACAGGTGGTGCAGCGTGCCGAGGATGCCGCCGAACAGGAACACGATGGTTTCCAGCACGATCGCGCTGTTGGCGGTGGTCGCGCGGATCAGGCCCAGGCGGGTGAACAGCAGCGCGATGACGGCGGTGGCGAACACTTCGAAGAAGCCTTCGACCCACAGGTGCACCAGCCACCAGCGCCAGTATTCGATCATCGCGTAGTGGGTGTGCTGACCCCAGGCCAGCGAGGAGGCGTAGAAGCCGCCGATGCACAGCGCCGACAGGAATACCATGGCGATCAGGCCGCGGCTTTCGGTCGGCTTCTTCAGTGCCGGCAGCAGGCCGCGGCCGAGCAGCGTGACCCAGAACAGCAGGCCGACGAACAGCAGCAGCTGCCAGAAGCGGCCCATGGTGGTGAATTCCAGACCCTGGTTGCCGAACCAGAAGCTGAAGTCGGCGCCAGCCTTCTGCAGCGTGCCGAGCCAGCCGCCGACGGTGGAGCCGACCACGATGAACAGCAGCGCGTAGAACAGCACGTTGACGCCGAGCTTCTGGAACTTCGGTTCATGGCCGGAGATCGCCGGGGCGATGTACAGGCCGGTGGCCAGCCAGGCGGTGGCGATCCACAGCACCGCGAACTGGGTGTGGATGGTGCGGCTGACGGTGTACGGCAGGATCTGCGCCAGCGGGATGCCGAAGAAGCTTTCGCCTTCGACCGCGTAGTGGGCGGTGATGACGCCGAAGCCGACCTGGGCCAGCATCAGCCCGATGACGACGTAGAAATACTTTTTGGTGGCGCGCATCGACGGCGTCGGCTGCAGGTCGATCAGCGGATCGGCCTTGCCCGGTACCGGGTCGTCTTCTTCCTTGTGCTTCGAGTGGTAGAACAGCATGCCGACGATGGCGCCGATCATCAGGATGATGCTGGCGATAGACCAGACGCCGGCGTCCGCCGTCGGCGTGTTGCCGACCGCCGGTTCCGGCGGCCAGTTGCTGGTGTACGACAGGCCGGTCTTGCCCGGACGGTCGGCGGCGGCCGACCAGGCCGACCAGAAGAAGAATGCCGGCAGCGCCTGCAGGTCGTCGGCGTCGCCAAGGGCGCTGGCCGGCATCGCGTACTGCTCGCGCAGCTTGGTCAGTTCCGGCGCGCTGCCGAACAGGTCGAGGTAGTGCTGCCGCACCTGCTCGGTGGCGGCCAGCCGTTCCGGCGACAGCGTGATGATGCCGGTGTCGGCGTCATAGGTGTTGCGCCGCATTTCCTTCTTGGCCAGCAGATCGATCTGTGCCTGCGGGCCGGCGTCGAGATCGGCGTAGGGCTTGCCGAAATCACGCCGCGCCAGCACGTCGCGCAGCGCCACCGTTTCGCGGTGCAGCCAGTCGGCCGACCAGTCCGGCGCCAGATAGCTGCCATGGCCCCAGACCGAGCCGAGCTGCTGGCCGCCGGCGGTCAGCCAGGCGGACTGGCCGCGCTGCACCTGTCCTTCGGAGAAAAGTATCTTGCCGTCGATACCGGCCACCTGTTTCGGAATGGGTGGCGCGGCGAGATAGATCTCGCTGCCGACCCATCCAAGAACGGCGAAAGACATGGCGCAGATGACTGCCAGCCAGGTCCATAGTTTGCGCGTTGCATGCATGATCACAGCCCCTTATCGGTTTGCGGTTTGGTTCGAATTTCGGGTCGAGTATAGAAATGACGGGGCCTTTGCCGAAATGATGCATATCAAGGGAATCTTTAAGCGCGCTTCGTACCATGGCCATGCATCGAAACCGCCTGGCCGCGCACGGCCGGTTCTTGTCACACAGGCCAACGGCCGCATGGAGGACGCAGGATGATGAATTTCGAGTATTCCCCGAAGGTGCAGGCGCTGCGCCGGCAGGTGCAGGATTTCATGGACGACCACGTGATTCCGCGCCTGCCGGAATGGCGCGCGGCGGAGCAGGCCGGCGTCTACCCGGCCTTCATCGAGGAGTTAAAGGCGCTGGCGCGCGAGGAGGGGCTGTGGAACCTGTTCCTGCCGGCGCTGGCCGCCGACGAGCCGGGCCAGCGCCTGTCCAATCTGGAATACGCGCCGCTGGCCGAGATCATGGGCCGGGTGCCGTGGGCGCCGGAAATCTTCAACTGCAACGCGCCCGACACCGGCAACATGGAAGTGCTGCACCTGTTCGGTTCGATCGAGCAGCGGCAGCAATGGCTGCGGCCGCTGCTGGAAGGGACGATCCGCTCCTGCTTTGCGATGACCGAGCCGGACGTCGCCTCGTCCGACGCCACTAACATCCAGACCGTGATCCGGCGCGACGGCGACGATTACGTGATCAACGGCCGCAAGTGGTTCATCACCGGCGCCGCCCATCCGAACTGCCGGATCGCCATCGTGATGGGCGTGACCGACCCGGACGCCGAAACCCACCGGCGCCAGAGCATGGTGCTGGTGCCGCTGGATACGCCCGGCCTGACCGTGGTGCGCAACATCCCGGTGATGCACCACCTCGGGCTGGACGGCCATTGCGAATTGCTGCTGCGCGACGTGCGGGTGCCGCGCGCCAACCTGATCCACGAGGAGGGCGCCGGCTTCGCGATCGCCCAGGCGCGCTTGGGGCCGGGTCGCATCCACCATTGCATGCGTTCGATCGGCCAGGCCGAACTGGCGCTGGAACTGATGTGCGAACGGGCCGCCGAGCGGCGCGCGTTCGGCCGCTACCTGCACCAGCACGGCACGGTGGCCGAGTGGATCGCCCATTCGCGCATCGAGATCGAACAGGCGCGGCTGCTGGTGCTGAAGACCGCCTGGCTGATCGACCGCCACGGCGCCAAGGGCGCGATGCGCGAAATCTCGATGATCAAGGCGCTGGTGCCGCGCCTGCAGGTGGTGGTGTGCGACCGGGCGATGCAGGTGTTCGGCGCGATGGGCCTGTCCGGTGATACGCCGCTGGCCGACCTGTGGACCGGCGGCCGGCTGCTGCGCATCGCCGACGGCCCCGACGAGGTGCATCTGCGTTCGGTGGCGCGGCAGGAAATGGCCGCCGCCGCCGAACGGCGCGGCGACGGCGCGCGCTATCTGAACGCGGCAGCCGGCGCCTGAGGATCGCGGTGACGCAGGGTGGGGCGGGCGGCGGAGGGATGCCGCCGCTGGCGCTCGCTCCTGCGTCCATTCCGGCACCAGCTTCTCATATACTCCCTGCCATGCCGGGCTATAACGGGCATCAGCATTTGAAAAAAACCACATACTCCCGGTATTCCTCGGGAAGGTGCAGGCTTTTCATATACTCCTCGATATGCCATCCGCTACCGCGCTCCGGCATTATGAAAAAGACTGATACTCCCCGTTTTGTGCGGCGCCCACCGGACCGGCGCGGCGCCGCCGGCATCGCTTACGCGCCGCCGCAACTGCCGCAGCAGCCGCCACTCGCATGGGCCGACTGGCCGGTACTGTAGCCGGCCTGTTGCAGCGCCGATTGCAACTGTCTGGAGGTGACGCGCCTTTCGTCATAGCGCACGCTGATGCTGCCGGCGGCCGGCGAGATGTTGAAATCATCGATGCCGTCGATCGCGTCCAGCGTGCGCGTCAGCCGTTCGACGTGGGCGGCGCCGTCGATACCGGCGAGGCGCAGGATTTCGGTTTGCATGGGAATTCCTCGTAAGGGTAAAAGCGGGTGAAGGCAACAGCCGTGCCGACTATAGCAAGCGGTCACGGCCGAAAAAATGATGCGGATCAAGCGCCGGCCGGCCGCCGGCATGGTTAGCCGGCCCGCGTGAGGGCGGCGTTTCTCTGGTATCATTGGCGCTTTCCGCGTCGGCCTCCGGCCGGTCGCGCAATCCCCGAACAAGAGCGAGAAAGGCATCCCGGTTATGACACCGCGAACTACGACGATCTGCTTGCAGCGACGCTAGTCGGGTTCTTTTTCGTTCCTTGAAGAAGCGCGGCTGGTCCGCGTTTTTTTTCGCCCGCGTTTTTCTGTTTTCATTCCTGGTTTTATCGTCGGCCGCGCGCCGGCATGGAGAGCAAAGTGATTTCGATTCGACTCCCGGATGGTTCTCAGCGCCAGTTCGAGGCGCCCGTTACCGTGGCCGAAGTGGCAGCCAACATCGGCACCGGCCTGGCCAAGGCGGCGCTGGCCGGCAAGGTCGATGGCAAGGTGGTTGATACCTCGTTCCTGATCGAGCGCGACGCCGAAGTCGCCATCGTCACCGACAAGGACGCCGACGGCCTGGAAGTGATCCGCCATTCGACCGCGCATCTGCTGGCCTATGCGGTCAAGGAACTGTTCCCGGAAGCGCAGGTGACGATCGGTCCGGTGATCGACAACGGTTTCTACTACGATTTTTCGTACAAGCGCCCGTTCACGCCGGACGACCTGAAGGCGATCGAAAAGAAGATGACCGAACTGGCCAGGAAGGATGAGCCGGTCACGCGCAAGGTCTTGCCGCGCGACGAGGCGGTGGCGTATTTCAAGTCGATCGGCGAAGCCTACAAGGCCGAGATCATCGAATCGATCCCGGCTGACCAGGACGTGTCGCTGTACACCGAAGGCAAGTTCACCGACCTGTGCCGCGGCCCGCACGTGCCGTCCACCGGCAAGCTGCGCGTGTTCAAGCTGATGAAGCTGGCCGGCGCCTACTGGCGCGGCGATTCGAAAAACGAAATGCTGCAGCGGATCTACGGCACCGCCTGGGCCAAAAAGGAAGAGCAGGAAGCCTACCTGCACATGCTGGAGGAAGCCGAGAAGCGCGACCACCGCAAGCTCGGCCGCCAGCTCGACCTGTTCCACTTCCAGGAAGAAGCGCCCGGCCTGATCTTCTGGCATCCGAAGGGCTGGACCGTCTGGCAGCAAGTCGAGCAGTACATGCGGCGCGTCTATCAGGACACCGGCTACCAGGAAGTCAAGGCGCCGCAGATTCTCGACCGTTCGCTGTGGCAAAAGACCGGCCACTGGGACAATTACCGGGAAAACATGTTCACCACCGAATCGGAAAACCGCGACTACGCGCTGAAGCCGATGAACTGCCCCGGCCACATCCAGATCTTCAATTCCGGCCTGCGCAGCTACCGCGACCTGCCGTTGCGCTACGGCGAATTCGGCCAGTGCCATCGCAACGAACCGTCCGGCGCGCTGCACGGCACCATGCGGGTGCGCGGTTTCACCCAGGATGACGGCCACATCTTCTGCACCGAAGACCAGATCGAATCCGAAGTCACCGCCTTCCATCCGCAGGCGATGGGGGTGTATGGCGATTTCGGTTTCACCGACATCACCGTCAAGCTGGCGCTGCGGCCGGACAACCGCATCGGTTCCGACGAAGTCTGGGACAAGGCCGAGGAAGCCCTGCGTTCCGCGCTGCGCGTCTGCGGTGTCAGCTGGGAAGAACTGCCGGGCGAGGGCGCCTTCTACGGCCCGAAGATCGAATACCACATGAAGGACTCGCTCGGCCGGCCCTGGCAGGTCGGCACGATGCAGGTCGATTTCTTCATGCCGGTGCGGCTCGGCGCCGAATACGTCGCCGCCGACAACGAACGGCGCGTGCCGGTGATGTTGCACCGGGCCATCGTCGGTTCGCTGGAGCGTTTCATCGGCATCCTGATCGAAAACCACGCCGGCGCGCTGCCGCTGTGGCTGGCGCCGTTGCAGGTGTCGGTACTGAATATCTCGGAAGCGCAGGACGACTATGCGCGGCAAGTCGCACAAGCCCTGAAAAAACAAGGGTTTAGGGTTCAGGCCGATTTGCGCAACGAGAAAATAACCTATAAAATACGCGAGCATTCGGTTCAGAAGCTGCCTTATATCGTCGTTGTCGGCGACAAGGAGCGGGATGCCAACACCGTGGCCGTGCGTGCGCGGGGCAATGTCGATCTGGGAAGCATGTCGATCGACGCCTTGGTGGAACGCCTCAGGAACGAGGTCGAAACCAAAGCCTGAAAAGGCTGGCCCATCGTGCAGACGCACGGCTTACTTATTGGATTTTTAAAAGGAAACTAAGATAGCTACGGACAAGTCGCATCGCATCAACGGCGAAGTTACCGCCCCTGAATTGCGCTTAACTGGAGTCGAGAACGAACCCCTCGGGATCGTTTCTCTGGCTGAAGCCTTCCGCTTGGCGGAAGAGGCCAATGTGGACCTGGTGGAAATTGCGCCGAATGCACAGCCGCCGGTGGCGCGCTTGATGGACTACGGCAAGTTCAAGTATCAGGAGCAGAAGCGCGCGCACGACGCCAAGCTGAAGCAGAAGGTCATCCAGGTCAAGGAAGTCAAGTTCCGGCCCGGCACCGACGACGGCGATTACGGCATCAAGCTGCGCAATCTGACCCGGTTTCTGGAAGAAGGCGACAAGACCAAGATCACGCTGCGCTTCCGCGGCCGCGAAATGGCGCACCAGGACATCGGCATGCGCATGCTGGAGCGCTTGAAGGCCGACCTGGAACCCTACGGCCAGGTCGAGCAGTGGCCGAAGATGGAAGGTCGGCAGATGGTGATGGTGCTGGCGCCGAAGAAAAAGAAATAACCCTTGCGGGACAGAGTTTATGAGCCGCCGCAGCGCGGCGGATTACTCTGTCCCCAACAAGTTTTAGAGATTTGCGGGACAGAGTTTGTGAGCCGCCGCAGCGCGGCGAATTACTCTGTCCCCAACAAATCAGAAAGACGGGTCGAGCAAGGTTGGCTCCCGCAGAAGGACTGGTCGAGCAACCGCGGCGGCAAATCAAGCAATTCGCAGCGCTCCCGGCAACGGTCGCGCATGCAAATCGGTGGCTTTACCGCTACCGCAAACAAGTGAGAGCAGGCATCCAAGTGCAATGACATTGCCACCTGCAATCATGTCAAAAAAGGAGCTGCCCGAAAGGGCAGGTATGTCATGCCAAAAATGAAGTCCAAGAGCGGCGCCAAGAAGCGTTTCCGCGTTCGTCCGGGTGGTACCGTCAAGTGCGGTCAGGCGTTCAAGCGCCACATCCTGACCAAGAAAACCACCAAGAACAAGCGCCAGCTGCGCGGCACCGTCAACGTCCATGCCAGCGACGTGACATCGGTCCTGCGCATGATGCCGAACGCCTAACCTCACACACATCAAGGAGAAACCATGCCTCGAGTAAAACGTGGGGTTACCGCACGGGCCCGTCACAAGAAGATTCTGGTTCAGGCCAAGGGTTACCGCGGCCGCCGCAGCAAGGTCTACCGCATCGCCAAGCAGGCGGTGATGCGCGCCGGGCAGTATGCCTATCGTGACCGCCGCAACAAGAAGCGCGTGTTCCGCGCATTGTGGATCGCCCGTATCAATGCCGCATCGCGCGAGCACGGCCTGACCTACAGCGTGTTCATGAACGGCCTGAAGCGCGCCTCGATCGAACTGGACCGCAAGGTGCTGGCCGACATGGCGGTGATGGACAAGCCGGCGTTCGCGGCCATCGTCAATCAGGTGAAGGCCAACATCGCTGCTTGACGCTGTTTCGGTAGTCTGACATCGCGCCGCCGTCTGGCGGCGCAGCAGTTCCCGCGGGGCAGAGGTGATTACCTGTGCCCCGTTTTATTTGCCGTTTCCTATTCGCCTCACTCAGTCACGGGACGTAGCGCATGAATCCCCTGGAACAACTCGTCACTCAGGCCGAAGCCGATTTCGCCGCCGCCGCCGATGCCGCCGCGCTGGAAAACGCCAAGGCCGGATATCTCGGCAAGACCGGCCGCATCACCGAACAGATGAAGGGCCTCGGCAAGCTGGCGCCGGACGAGCGCCGTCAGCAGGGCGCCGTCATCAATGCCGCCAAGGAGCGCATCGAAGCGGCGCTGTCGGCGCGCCGCGAGCAACTGGCAGACGCCCAGATGCAGCAGCGCCTGAACGCCGAGGCGATCGACGTGACGTTGCCGGGACGTGGACGCGGTTTCGGCGGCATCCATCCGGTGATGCGCACCTGGGAGCGGGTCGAGGAAATCTTCCGTTCGATCGGCTTCGACGTTGCGGACGGTCCGGAAATCGAAACCGACTGGACCAATTTCACCGCGCTGAACAGCCCGGAAAATCATCCGGCGCGTTCGATGCAGGACACTTTCTACATCGAGGACAAGGACAGCACCGGCAAGCCGCTGCTGCTGCGCACCCACACCAGTCCGATGCAGGTGCGCTACGCGCGCATGAGCCAGCCGCCGATCAAGATCATCGCGCCCGGCCGTACCTATCGGGTCGACAGCGACGCCACCCATTCGCCGATGTTCCATCAGGTTGAGGGTCTGTGGATTGCCGACGACATCAGCTTCGCCGACCTGAAGGGGGTGTACCTGAATTTCGTCAAGGCGTTTTTCGAAACCGACGATCTGCAGGTGCGTTTCCGTCCCTCCTATTTTCCGTTCACCGAACCGTCGGCGGAAATCGATATCGCCTTCGGCAGCGGCCCGCTGAAAGGGCGCTGGCTGGAAGTATCCGGTTCCGGCCAGGTGCATCCGGCGGTAGTGCGCAACATGGGTCTGGACCCGGAGCGCTACATCGGCTTCGCCTTCGGCTCCGGCCTGGAACGGCTGACCATGCTGCGCTACGGCATCAACGACCTGCGCCTGTTCTACGAAGGCGATCTGCGCTTCCTGAAGCAGTTCAACTGACCCGACCTATCTGCGCCCAGCGCGGCCGCCGGCCCAACGGCCGCCGCCGCTGCCGCGCGATTCCGCTTTGACGTTAAAGGTATCCGATCATGCAATTCTCTGAACACTGGCTGCGTACGATGGTGAATCCGAACATGACTTCGGACGAGCTGGCCCATCTGCTGACGATGTCCGGGCTGGAAGTGGAGGAGGTCGAGCCGGTGGCGGCGGCGTTTTCGCACGTGGTGGTGGCCGAGGTGCTGGAAGTGGTCAAGCATCCGAACGCCGACCGGCTGAATGTCTGCCAGGTCGATGTCGGCACCGGCACCATCCTGAACATCGTCTGCGGCGCGCCGAACGTGCGGCCGGGACTGAAGGTGCCGTGCGCGATGGTCGGTGCCAAGCTGCCGCCGGCCAAGGACGGCGAGCCGCCGTTCGAGATCAAGACCGGCCAGCTGCGCGGCGTCGAATCGCAGGGCATGCTGTGCTCGGCGCGCGAACTGAAGCTGTCGGACGATCATGGCGGCTTGCTGGAACTGCCGGACGATGCGCCGGTCGGCCGCAATTTCCGCGACTACTATCAGCTGAACGACCTGAAATTCACCATCAAGCTGACGCCGAACAAGGCCGACTGTCTGTCGGTGCTGGGCGTGGCGCGTGAAGTGGCGGCGCTGACGGGCAGCGCGCTGAAGGCGCCGGCCAGCGCCCCGGTGGCGCCAACGATGGAGGAAACGCTGCCGGTCAGGGTCGCCGCTCCGGATTTGTGCGGGCGCTTTTCCGGGCGTGTGATCCGTGGCCTGAACGCGCGCGCGCTGACGCCGGAATGGATGAAGCGGCGGCTGGAGCGCAGTGGCCAGCGTTCGATTTCGGCGCTGGTCGATATTTCCAATTACGTGATGCTGGAACTGGGCCGGCCGACCCACGTGTTCGATCTCGACAAGATTCACGGCGGTCTGGAAGTGCGTTGGGGGCGCCAGGGCGAATCGCTGAAGCTGCTGAACGAGAACACGGTCGAGGTCGATGACTGGGTCGGCGTGATCGCCGACGAGCGGCAGATCGAATCGCTGGCCGGCATCATGGGCGGCGATGCCACCGCGGTGTCGCTGGAGACGCAGAACATCTATCTGGAAGCGGCGTTCTGGTGGCCGCAGGCGATCCAGGGCCGGGCGCGCCGCTACAACTTTTCCACCGATGCCGCCCATCGTTTCGAGCGCGGCGTCGATTACGCCACCACGGTCGAGCACATCGAGCGCATCACCGCGCTGATCGTCGAAATTTGCGGTACCAGGGAAACCCGGATCGGCCCGGTCGACGACCAGGTGCTGAACCTGCCGCAGCGGCGACCGGTGGCGCTGCGTCGTGCGCGCGCCGAAAAGGTGATCGGCGTGCCGCTGACCGGAGAGCAGATTGCCGACATTTTCCACCGCCTCGGCCTGGCGTTCGAGCAGCAGGGCGACAGTTTTCTGGTGACGCCGCCGTCGTACCGCTTCGACATCGAAATCGAGGAAGACCTGATCGAGGAAGTCGCCCGCGTCTACGGCTTCGAAAACATTCCGGCAGTGGCGCCGGTGGCGCCCAACGTGATGCATGCGGAACCGGAAAACCGCCGTTCGCCGTTCCTGCTGCGGCGCCAGCTGGCCGATCTGGATTACCAGGAAGTGATCAATTTCAGTTTCGTCGATGCTGCCTGGGAAAGCGACTTCGCCGCCAACGCCAACCCGATCCGCTTGCAGAATCCGATCGCCAGCCAGATGAGCGTGATGCGTTCGACGCTGATCGGCGGCCTGGTCGCCAACACGCGCTACAACCTGAACCGCAAGCTGAACCGGGTGCGGGTGTTCGAGCGCGCCACCGTTTTCCTGCGCAACGCCGAGGTCGCCGATGGTCCGCTGGAGGTGGCCGGCTTCCAGCAGCCGAAGCGGGTGGCGGCGCTGGCTTACGGACCGGTAGCCGAGGAGCAGTGGGGGCAGCCGGCGCGCAATGTCGATTTCTTCGATCTGAAGGCCGATCTGGAAGCGCTGTTCGCGCCGAAGGTGCTGCGTTTCGTCAAGGAAACCCATCCGGCGCTGCATCCGGGCCGCAGCGCGGCGGTCGAGCTGGATGGCCGGCGTATCGGCTGTATCGGCGAACTGCATCCGCGCCTGCAGCAGAAATACGAGCTGCCGGTGGCGCCGGTGGTGTTCGAAGTCGATGCCGATGCGCTGGCGGAACGCGAGTTGCCGGCCTACACCGAAATCTCGCGTTTCCCGGCGGTCACGCGCGACCTCGCGCTGGTCGTCAAACAGCCGTTGCCGGCGCAGCAGGTGATCGATGCGCTGCTGGCCGAAAAGCATGCGAACCCACTGTGCGGCATTGTGCAAGCCATTGTTTTATTTGATGAATATCGCGGCAAAGGACTGGCGGAAGACGAAAAAAGCCTTGCGTTCCGGTGTACCATGCAAGATACTCAACGCACCCTGCAGGACGAGCACGTGGAGGCCGCAATGGCTGCCCTGGTTGCCGCCATTCAAAATAAGCACGGTGCCAGACTGCGCACCTGATAGCAGGTGGGGACACTGAAGATGAACGACGTGAACACTGTCGAATTCCAATCCGTGCTGGCGGCCGATCTGAACCGCGCGGTCCTTGAAGCGCAGGCGCGTTCGCAGGCGGCCAGAAGCCTGCCGACCCTGACCAAGGCCGAACTGGCCGAACTGCTGTTCGAGCAGGTCGGCCTGAACAAGCGCGAAGCCAAGGACATGGTGGAAACCTTCTTCGAGGAAATTCGCAATGCGCTGGAACGCGGCGAAGCAGTCAAGCTGTCCGGTTTCGGCAACTTCCAGTTGCGCGACAAACCGCAGCGTCCCGGACGCAATCCGAAGACCGGCGAGGCGATTCCGATCACCGCGCGTCGTGTCGTGACCTTCCATGCCAGCCAGAAGCTGAAGGGCATGGTCGAAAGCCCGGGCCAGCCGGCGGCGCAGGAGGTGTGAGCGCAACGCCATGAATGACCGCGCCAGCAAGACCGAATTGATCGTTTTGCCGCCGATCCCGGCCAAGCGCTACTTCACGATCGGCGAAGTGAGCGAGCTGTGCGGCGTCAAGCCGCACGTGCTGCGCTACTGGGAGCAGGAGTTTTCCCAGCTGAAACCGGTCAAGCGGCGCGGCAACCGCCGCTACTACCAGCATCACGAAGTACTGCTGATCCGCCGCATCCGCGACCTGCTGTACGAGCAGGGCTTTACCATCAGCGGCGCCCGCAACCGGCTCGACAGCCGGCAGGACGAGGCGCCGGCCGCGCCCGCCGTGGCGGCAGCACCTGCCGAGTCCGCCGCGATCGCCGCTGCCGTGCCCGGCATGCCGGACCCCGCTGCGCTGCGGCGCGAACTGACGGCGATCCTCGCCTTGCTGACGCGCTGAACTTCCGATGCGGCGCGCGCCTGCCTTCCCCAACCGGGCCGCTGTGCAGCCGCCAGCGCTGTTTTCCCTTTCTTTTCAAGCCGCATTTCCGTGCGGCTTTTTTTCGGCACGTCGCCATGGCGCCGGCCGTTTTCCTTCCACCACCATCTGAGCAGAGGACCGGACATGCCGCATTCCGACGTTGACAATCCGCTGTGGAACATCGATCTGGCGCCGACCGAGCCCGCCAGGCGCACCTGGACCGCCACCCACTATGCCGCGTTGTGGGTGTCGATGGCGATTTCGGTGCCGGCCTACATGCTGGCGTCCGGCCTGATGAGCGAGGGCATGAACTGGTGGCAGGCGGTGCTGACGGTGTTTCTCGGCAACCTGATCGTGCTGGTACCGATGCTGCTGGTTGGCCATGCCGGCGCCCGCCACGGCATTCCGTATCCGGTGCTGGCGCGGGCCTCGTTCGGCGTGGTCGGCGCGCGCCTGCCGGCGGTGCTGCGGGCGATCGTCGCCTGCGGCTGGTTCGGCATCCAGACCTGGCTCGGCGGCCAGGCGATCTATACGATCCTCAACGTCGCCACCGGCGACGCGCTGGTCGGTGCGGGGTTGCCGGGGCTTGGCATCAACTCCGGCCAGCTCGGCTGCTTCCTGCTGTTCTGGGCATTGCATATCTATTTCATCTACAAGGGCACCGACTCGATCCGCTGGATGGAAACGGCGGCGGCGCCGCTGCTGCTGCTGTCGGCGGTGGCGCTGGTGTGGTGGGCCTACAGCCGTGCCGGCGGCTTCGGGCCGATGCTGTCGGCGCCGTCGCAGTTCGATGCCGGCGGCAAGCGCGCCGGCCAGTTCTGGCTGGTGTTCTGGCCCTCGCTGACGGCGATGGTCGGCTACTGGGCGACGCTGGCACTGAACATTCCCGATTTCACCCGCTTCGCCCGCAGCCAGCGCGACCAGATCGTCGGCCAGTCGCTCGGCCTGCCGCTGCCGATGGGACTGCTGGCGCTGGTGGCGGTGCTGGTGACGTCGGCCACGCTGGTGATCTACGGCGAGGCGATCTGGGATCCGGTGGCGCTGGCCGGCCGCATGGGCGGCATCTCGGTGGTGCTGGCGCTGATCGCGCTGATCATCGCCACCATCACCACCAATCTGGCGGCCAACGTGGTGTCGCCGGCCTATGATTTTTCCAACCTGGCGCCGAAGCGGATTTCATTCCGCATGGGCGGCTACATCACGGCGGCGATCGGGCTGGCGATGTTTCCGTGGAAAATCCTGGAAACCACGCAGGGCTACATCTTCACCTGGCTGGTCGGCTACGGCGGCTTGCTGGGGCCGATCGCCGGCATCATGCTGGTCGACTACTACCTGGTGCGCAAGACCGAACTGAACCACGCGGCGCTGTTCGACGCCGATGGCGAATACCGCTATCGCGGCGGCTGGAATCCGGCGGCACTGGCGGCGCTGGTGCTCGGCGTGCTGCCGAACCTGCCGGGTTTTCTGAAGGCGGCCGGCTTCATCGCCAGTACCGCGCCACTGTTCGAGACGCTATATACCTACGCCTGGTTCGTCGGGCTGGCGATTTCGGCGGTGGTCTATTATCTGCTGATGCCGGCGCGGGCGGCCGTCACGCTTGCCGAGGGAGCGCGATAAAATTGGGAGTATATGTAAAATCTGTAATGCTGTAGCCCGATGTGGGCCATTGATGCGGGGAGTATCTGTTTCGCACAATCACCGGGAATGGCTGGGCAGTGCCGCTCACCAGCGATTTCCGGCGATTTTGAAAAACAGGGGAGTATGCCGAAAAATAGCCCTGTACCGGGCGCCACACCTTCGGATTGAAAAATACACAACCCAGTATCGCTTCGGCCACGGTGTCGGTGGTAAGTCGCCCACACCTTGGCCGTCTCACTTTTCCACCCTTTTGCGCGCCATGAGCCACGATCCCCGTTTTCCGAATCTGTCGATCCTCGATCACCCGCTGATCCAGCACAAGCTGTCGCACATGCGCCAGCGGGAAACTTCGACCCGCACCTTCCGCGATCTGCTGCGTGAAATCACGCTGCTGATGGGCTATGAAATCACCCGTTCGCTGCCGCTGACCACGCGCCGCATCGAAACGCCGCTGACCGAAATGGACGCGCCGGTGATCGCCGGCAAGAAGCTGGTGGTGGTGCCGGTGCTGCGTGCCGGCATCGGCATGAGCGACGGCCTGCTGGACCTGATTCCGTCGGCGCGGGTCGGCCATATCGGCGTCTACCGCGATCCTGATACCTTGAAGCCGGTCGAATACCTGGTGCGGCTGCCGGACGTGCGCGAACGCACCTTCATCCTGTGCGACCCGATGCTGGCGACCGGCAATTCGGCGGTGCACGCGGTCGATGTGCTGAAGCGCCGTGGCGTGGCGGACGAGCAGATCCTGTTCCTGGCGCTGGTGGCGGCGCCCGAAGGCGTGCAGGTTTTCCAGGCCGCGCACCCGAACGTCAAGCTGTACGCCGCCGCGCTCGATTCGCATCTGGATGAACACGCCTACATCGTGCCGGGCCTGGGCGATGCCGGCGACCGCATCTTCGGCACCAAGTAATCAGCTTCTGGCCGGCGTTCGCGGCCGCTTGCGCGCGCTGGCCGGTTCGCCGCGCCGCTGCCGCAGCGCCTCGACTGCCGGCCGCAGCACTTCCGGCGCGAACTGTTCATCCAAGCGCCGCCACAATTGCCACAGCAGATCGGCATCGGCCAGCGCCCGGTGACGCTCGCCGGTGACCAATCGATGGCGCTCGATCAGCGCATCGAGGTTGTGGCGCCGCTCCGCCGGAAACAGCCGGCGCGACAGCCGTACCGTACACAGCACGTCGTTGTCCAGAGTGCGCCCGGCGCGCGCGCAGGCCTGACTCAAAAAGCCATGATCGAAGCGCGCGTTGTGGGCGATGAACAGCGCGCCGCGCAAGCGTTCCAGCACGGGCTCCAGCACCTCTTCCAGCGGCGGCGCGGCGGCCACCATGCGGTTGCTGATGCCGGTCAGGCGTTCGATGAAGGGCGGGATCGGCCGGCCCGGATTGACCAGCGTCGACCAGTGCGTCACCTGTGCGCCGTCCACCTCGACCAGGCCGATTTCGGTGATGCGATCGAACACGGCGTTGGCGCCGGTGGTTTCGAGGTCGAGAAAGACCAGTTTTTCGGAAACATCCATCGCGCCATTGTGCCATGCGAGCCCGCTGGCGTTCCGCTGATGCGCCGGAAGTCCCTCTGCCCGATTTCCGTGCAGCATGAATTTTTCCTTCCCGATCAAGAATTTATCCGACTAGCCCAGACTTGGTCACAAGTTTATCCACAGAAACGGTGAAGAACTTTTTGCCTTTCGCGCTGCCTCTCGTTTGTGGTCTGACAACGAATCGGGCCGTGGCCGGCCGCCGTGCCGACCCGGAAACGGGTTGACGGAACTCAATGCCGGCCGCCGGCCCTCCGGTAACGTGTTTTTCCTCGACAGCGAAAGGCGGGCCGAACGTGCATCTGGTCGACATCACCATGTTCTATGCCGCGCAAGGCGGCGGCGTCAGCACCTATCTGGCGGCCAAGGCCAACTGGCTGGCGCAGCGCAGCCGTATCGATCACACCATCGTCGCTCCGGCCCGCGAAGGAGAAGAAGATCCCCCAAACCCGCATCTGGTCCAGGTGCCGAGCCTGGCGATTCCCGGCAGCCCGAGCTACCGGATGCCGCGCTCGCCCGGCGCTGCCGCCGCCGTGCTGCGCCGGCTACAGCCGGATCTGATCGAGGTCGGCGATCCGTATCAATCGGCCTGGGCCGCGCTGCGCATCAAGCGTGAAAGCGGGATTCCGGTGGTTGCTTTCTATCATTCCGACCTGCCGCAACTGGTCGGCCAGCGCCTTGGCGCTTCCGCGCAGGCGCTGGCCACGCGTTATCTGCAACAACTGTATCGTCAGGTCGATCTGGTGCTGGCGCCCAGCGACGTGATGGCGCGCCGGTTGCGCGCGATGGGCTTGCGGCGCGTGCGGCGGCAACCGCTCGGCGTCGATACCGCGGTGTTTTCACCGCGCCGGCGCGATCCGCTGTTGCGCGCCCGGCTGGGGCTGGCACCGGATACCCGGCTGCTGGTCTATGCCGGCCGCTTCACCCGCGAAAAGAAGCTGCCGTTGCTGATCGCCGCGGTCGAGCGGCTCGGCCGTCCCTACCATCTGCTGCTGGTCGGTGGCGGCGAACCGTTGCGGCCGTCGCCGCATTCCACCTGTCTGCCGTTCCAGCACGGCCCGGCGCGGCTGGCGCGCATCCTGGCCAGCTGCGATTTACTGGTGCATGCCGGCGACAGCGAAACCTTCGGGCTGGTAGTGCTGGAAGCGATGGCCTGCGGCCTGCCGGTACTGGGCGTCGCTGCTGGAGGCGTTAGCGAACTGGTCGATTCCGCCACCGGCCTGCTGGTGCCGCCGAATGACGCGACGGCGCTGGCGGACGGCGCCGCCACGCTGTTCGGCCGCGAGCTGCAGATGCTCGGCACCAATGCGCGGCGCAAGATGCTGGAACAATACGACTGGGACATCATCGTGCCGCAACTGATCGCGCGCTACGCCGGCCTGCTGGCATCGCCGCAGCGGGCCGAACTGGAAGCAGGGGCCGCCTATGCCACCGAATGAGCCGTCAGCACCGGGGCGCGTGCTGTGCGTGTCGCTGCACGACGTCGCCCCCGCCACCTGGCCGCAATGCCAGCGGCTGCTGGCGGCGCTGCGCGCGGTCGGACCGATTCCGCTGACGCTCCTGGTGGTCCCGGCCTATCACCGGCTGCCGGTAGCCGACGCCGCCGCGTTCGATCGCGCGCTGGAAGCGAGGCTGGCGGCCGGCGACGAACTGGCGCTGCACGGCTTCACGCATCTCGACGAAGGGCCGCCGCCGCGCGGCTGGCGGCAGCGCTTCGTGCGCCGTGCCTATACCACCGGCGAAGGCGAATTCGCCGCCATCGGCGCCGACGAAGCAACCCGCAGAATCACCCAGGGTATCGACTGGTTCGCCCAGCGGCAGTGGCCGCTGGCCGGTTTCGTTGCCCCGGCCTGGCTGCTCGGCCCGGGCGCCTGGCAGGCGCTGGCGCGTTTCCCAATGCGCTACACCACCACGCTGCGCCATTTTCATTTGCTGCCGGAAGGGCAGTCGCTGCTGGCTCCAAGCCTGGTGTACGCGGCGCGCAATCGCAGCGGCCGCTGGCTATCGGTACGCCGCAACGACGCACTGGCGCGGCTGCAGGCCGATCGTCCGCTGGTGAGGCTCGGGCTGCACCCCGCCGACGCCGCCCATCCGGAACTGATCCGGCATTGCCAGCAACTGGCCGAGAAACTGCTGACCACGCGGGAGGCGTTGACCAAGGTGGACTTTGCGCTGCGGCTGAAGGAGAGGCGGCCGGGCGCCACACGGCAGTGAACGTCGAGTGTATGCGCACTGACATCCGCGAGCTTTTCTGAGCTGCCTACACGGCAGTGAACGTGCAGCGTGGACGTGGTGGGATTCACTAACTTTTCTGAGCTGCCTACACGGCAGTGAACTTCGACGATGCGAACCTTGAATGCCATCTTGATTTCTGAGCTGCCTACACGGCAGTGAACGAAGAAGAGCATCTGATCCTCGCCCCGACCAATTTCTGAGCTGCCTACACGGCAGTGAACGACACTTCCAGCAAGGCCGACACTTCCAGCAATTTCTGAGCTGCCTACACGGCAGTGAACGGCGGCGGCACTTGCTGAACTGCTGGTACATTTTTCTGAGCTGCCTACACGGCAGTGAACGTGTACATGTCGCGCATGCGCTCGTTCATCGCTTTCTGAGCTGCCTACACGGCAGTGAACAGGGTGAACGCCGGATATTGGCTGATTGTGCTTTTCTGAGCTGCCTACACGGCAGTGAACATGTCGAACATAAGAAACCCGGCCAACAAAACTTTCTGAGCTGCCTACACGGCAGTGAACTGTTCCAGAACTTGCTCCGCCCAGACTCGCAATTTCTGAGCTGCCTACACGGCAGTGAACTCCGACGATGGTATTCATGTGGTGCTCCTGGTTTTCTGAGCTGCCTACACGGCAGTGAACTCGCGCAGGTACTCCACGCGCGAGGTGCTGTTTTTCTGAGCTGCCTACACGGCAGTGAACCGTAGCTTGCTGCCCGTTCCCGCACGGTGTGTTTTCTGAGCTGCCTACACGGCAGTGAACTCGCCGCCCAGGCGCGTGACGGTGGCGCCGTTTTTCTGAGCTGCCTACACGGCAGTGAACTGGGCGAGGGACATAGTTGCTCATGCGGAGACTTTCTGAGCTGCCTACACGGCAGTGAACGGATTGACCGCTCCGCCGATGATCGCCATCCCTTTCTGAGCTGCCTACACGGCAGTGAACGAGGTCTACGCCAACCGCCGCCGCCCGGTACTTTCTGAGCTGCCTACACGGCAGTGAACTCCGGCTCCTTGCAGCGAAGGGCGGCCCAGGTTTTCTGAGCTGCCTACACGGCAGTGAACACCCCAACCTGCGCGACCCCGCCTCCATCAACTTTCTGAGCTGCCTACACGGCAGTGAACAGTGTGGCTTTCAGATCGGCCAGCGTGGGCGATTTCTGAGCTGCCTACACGGCAGTGAACATATCAGCATGATGCACCGCCGAAATTTCCAATTTCTGAGCTGCCTACACGGCAGTGAACGGGGCAATGAATCCAGTTCCTCGAGCAGTTCATTTCTGAGCTGCCTACACGGCAGTGAACGATCTGCATGGGGTAGCCGCTCATCGCCTTCTTTTCTGAGCTGCCTACACGGCAGTGAACGCCCGCCGCGCTGCTGGTGGAGGGCGCGTAATTTTCTGAGCTGCCTACACGGCAGTGAACCAAACCGGCAATCCGCTGTTGATGCGCCGTCTTTTCTGAGCTGCCTACACGGCAGTGAACAGCCGCGTGAAAGTGGGCCCCCCGGCCCCGGTTTTCTGAGCTGCCTACACGGCAGTGAACTTTTCCAGATCGACAGTGAGTTTTGCCACGTCTTTCTGAGCTGCCTACACGGCAGTGAACGTTAGCTTTCCCGCGCCGGGCTTTTTCAGTCTTTTCTGAGCTGCCTACACGGCAGTGAACGTGACCAGGCGGCAGAGGTAGGCCATCAAGTCTTTCTGAGCTGCCTACACGGCAGTGAACGCGTTAGCTTTCGCCCGCCGGGCTTTTTCAGTCTTTCTGAGCTGCCTACACGGCAGTGAACTGTACAATCCGTGCCATTGGACAAATTCCAATTTTCTGAGCTGCCTACACGGCAGTGAACGCTGCGTCCTGATTGACAACGCGCGGCTTCACTTTCTGAGCTGCCTACACGGCAGTGAACGTCCAAGACCGACTTAACCGGAGCGCTTCTCATTTCTGAGCTGCCTACACGGCAGTGAACGTTAGCTTTCGCCCGCCGGGCTTTTTCTGTCGTTTCTGAGCTGCCTACACGGCAGTGAACGCGCGATCGCCATCAACGATCGCCTGCACAGCTTTCTGAGCTGCCTACACGGCAGTGAACTCGGCCTTGTTTTCTATGACGCTCTTCCACGATTTCTGAGCTGCCTACACGGCAGTGAACGCGGCGCGCTTGTTCAGCAGATCGTCATCGGTTTTCTGAGCTGCCTACACGGCAGTGAACGCCACGGCTTCGCGCAAGCGCGTTTCCACACTTTTCTGAGCTGCCTACACGGCAGTGAACTTTTCCGGCGACCAAACCGGCAATCCGCTGTTTTTCTGAGCTGCCTACACGGCAGTGAACGTGCCCGATTCCAGGAAGTCGCGCGCCGTGTATTTCTGAGCTGCCTACACGGCAGTGAACGTTGCGGTTTTGCTGGCCTTGCTGGCCTTGCTTTTCTGAGCTGCCTACACGGCAGTGAACCCTGCCGGTCCGCTGTACAGGCGATCGTTGATTTTCTGAGCTGCCTACACGGCAGTGAACTGTTCATCCCCTACGGCACAGGTTTCGGCTCTTTTCTGAGCTGCCTACACGGCAGTGAACATCGCGCCATACAAATCAAGTTTCGCTGACTTTTTCTGAGCTGCCTACACGGCAGTGAACCTGGCGGCCACATCGGTGCGCGTGCAGGTGGCTTTCTGAGCTGCCTACACGGCAGTGAACATGGCGCCGTACAAATCGAGCTTCGCCACTTTTTTCTGAGCTGCCTACACGGCAGTGAACTCTGCGTGACGATGCCGGTGGGTTGCGTCACCTTTCTGAGCTGCCTACACGGCAGTGAACGGACCGATTGACCCGACAGAGAAAGCCCGGCGTTTCTGAGCTGCCTACACGGCAGTGAACTAAGGAAAAAACCCTTGACACAGCGTTTGACATTTTCTGAGCTGCCTACACGGCAGTGAACACACATCAGGCAGTGGCGCTCGATGTACTTCATTTCTGAGCTGCCTACACGGCAGTGAACGGATCAGAGACCCGAGCTAGGCTTGGTGCAGCTTTCTGAGCTGCCTACACGGCAGTGAACTTGACGGTTCTGGCATCGTCACGCAGAAAGAATTTCTGAGCTGCCTACACGGCAGTGAACGACGGGCTTGACGGGCTTGACGGGCTTGACGGTTTCTGAGCTGCCTACACGGCAGTGAACGCGCGCATCCGCGACATATATACGTCCCGTGTTTTCTGAGCTGCCTACACGGCAGTGAACAAGAAAATAACCCTTGACACAACGTTTGACACTTTCTGAGCTGCCTACACGGCAGTGAACGTGGCGGCGCCGACAGCCCCGAACGCCGCGATTTTCTGAGCTGCCTACACGGCAGTGAACGTGTCAAGGGTTATTTTCTTATGTTGACATAATTTCTGAGCTGCCTACACGGCAGTGAACGCCTTGCTGGCGGCGCGGGAAGCGCGCCACGCGTTTCTGAGCTGCCTACACGGCAGTGAACTCGAAGATCAAGATCAGCGCCGAACTCAATCTTTTCTGAGCTGCCTACACGGCAGTGAACGCGGAGGGCGGACTGATGCACTTGCTCAACATTTTCTGAGCTGCCTACACGGCAGTGAACCCTGCCGATCTGCGGTACAAGCGATCGTCGATTTTCTGAGCTGCCTACACGGCAGTGAACCGGCGGCAGGTCCGGCAGCGGCACCGGCCCAGTTTCTGAGCTGCCTACACGGCAGTGAACGGCTTTCGCAGTCGCGTTGGCTTCCACGATCATTTCTGAGCTGCCTACACGGCAGTGAACGAGGAGATGGTGCGCGTGCGGACCATCGAATCTTTCTGAGCTGCCTACACGGCAGTGAACTGCGCCTGGCGCGTGAGGCGTCGGAGTGGCGCTTTCTGAGCTGCCTACACGGCAGTGAACGCTGGCGATGGCGCGCAACTCTGCGCGCATGTTTTTCTGAGCTGCCTACACGGCAGTGAACAACAGGTTTGAAGCGGGATGGTACTGGTCGTGTTTCTGAGCTGCCTACACGGCAGTGAACGTGTCCGGCATCGATGCCATGTCCTACCGTGATTTCTGAGCTGCCTACACGGCAGTGAACTCCGGCACGTCGTCATGCAGATCGCCGCTGCCTTTCTGAGCTGCCTACACGGCAGTGAACGCCGATGCGCGCACGCGCACGCGGCCCGCTGCTTTCTGAGCTGCCTACACGGCAGTGAACGGTGGTGGCACCGGCGGTGGAGACGGCCAGCATTTCTGAGCTGCCTACACGGCAGTGAACGCATCTTCAATCGATTCGGCGCCGACCAGCTCTTTCTGAGCTGCCTACACGGCAGTGAACGAGCACGTCGCGGCGGGTTAGCTCGATGGTGCTTTCTGAGCTGCCTACACGGCAGTGAACACCGTGAACGGGGTTCCGACCTACGAAATCACTTTCTGAGCTGCCTACACGGCAGTGAACACCATCGCGCACGAACCGAAGCATCCCATCCAATTTCTGAGCTGCCTACACGGCAGTGAACGCGGACGGGGGCCGTCAAGGGAAAAGCGCAGGTTTCTGAGCTGCCTACACGGCAGTGAACAAAACCGACGTTACCAGTGACGTGCTTGGTGCTTTCTGAGCTGCCTACACGGCAGTGAACAACTGATCCATCGCCAAGACAACCCGCCAAATTTTCTGAGCTGCCTACACGGCAGTGAACATCATGGGCCTGCCCATGTCGGCCTCGGCGCTTTTCTGAGCTGCCTACACGGCAGTGAACGAAGACGCAGGCGTCGGCACGGAAGAACTGAATTTCTGAGCTGCCTACACGGCAGTGAACCTGGCGTTCATGCGGGCTTCGACGGCGGCGAATTTCTGAGCTGCCTACACGGCAGTGAACGGTGCGGCGCGGGCCAGCAGCTGCGGCGTGATTTTCTGAGCTGCCTACACGGCAGTGAACGACATGCCGATGCCGCCGCCGTCTACCGCATATTTCTGAGCTGCCTACACGGCAGTGAACTGGGACCGCAACGGTCTGCCGGCCACCGAAGATTTCTGAGCTGCCTACACGGCAGTGAACGCCGACACTTCCGAACGCCGCGATCATCGATTTTTCTGAGCTGCCTACACGGCAGTGAACCGCGTTCGCTTCTACGATTAAATCGCGTGCGATTTCTGAGCTGCCTACACGGCAGTGAACTACTTATTGACTCTGACAAGCGCGAACCACACTTTCTGAGCTGCCTACACGGCAGTGAACCGCAGCGGCGCTCGCGGAGCTGCTAATACACTTTTCTGAGCTGCCTACACGGCAGTGAACTTTTAATCGTCATGATTCGCTCCGTATATTTATTTCTGAGCTGCCTACACGGCAGTGAACGACCTCACCCGCGCATTCGACGCCATCCGCCATTTCTGAGCTGCCTACACGGCAGTGAACGCCGACCGTGGCGGCGGTGTTCTGCGCGATCATTTCTGAGCTGCCTACACGGCAGTGAACGTCGTGCCGAAGGTATCCGGCGCCGACATCAATTTCTGAGCTGCCTACACGGCAGTGAACTCGATGGTGTCGGACGACAGGCCGAGCGTGGTTTTCTGAGCTGCCTACACGGCAGTGAACGCGGTGACGTTGGCCAGGTGCTTGAACACGCTTTTCTGAGCTGCCTACACGGCAGTGAACTGCTGTGCGTCGCCGCTGCCGACTACGCGGAATTTCTGAGCTGCCTACACGGCAGTGAACCTGACCGCGAACGGCAAGCTGGCGGACGGCAATTTCTGAGCTGCCTACACGGCAGTGAACGTTGTGAAAATATGCGGTACGTAAATGTTTTTTTTCTGAGCTGCCTACACGGCAGTGAACTACACAAAAATTTCTATAGCGCTTTGATTTTTAAAGAACAATTAATAACGAACATCAAAAAACCAAAATTTCACGTCTTTTTTAACCCATTGAATTAAAAGGGAAAATTTTCGCCTCTTAAAATAGGGTAAGAAAATAGATTCAAAACCACGGAACAGTGGCCGTGTTGCTCAAGCCATAGGAGCTATATGTTCCAGATATGGGGGATTCGACCAACGGACGGTGGTCGATAAACAGTCGAAATGTCTGTTTCGTACTTTGGCTTCGAATCGAGACGAACGGCAAGGAAAGCTTGGGTGCCACGAAATCAGGAATACGTGTCTCGATCTCGCTGGCGTCCAGACCATGGCGTCGCATTTGCCTACGGCGTATGCGTTCCACGCTGCTCTTCGGCTGAATGCGGGAAACGGTTCGGTGGGCCGTCTTGGCTGGTACAGGTTGAGTTTCACCAGCATGAATATGGTCCCGCATTCCAGTGAGCCAATTCGTGCTCATCAATTCCGCGAGTACCGACGCTTTTCCATGCAATCGTAAACACGTACCTAGCGTAGGTTGCGCAGGATCGACTTCTGGAAAGCTGGCTCCAATATCAACATGGCGGCCTTCCGCCAGTGCGCGATGTAGCTTGCTGAACAATGCGTTCATCAACTGGTGTTGGGAAAATTCAGGGTCTGGCCGTAGGCGGATGTCCAGGTAATGATCCATGTGCTACTCCTTGCCGGATTCACCGAAAACACCGCCCCGAATCAGGATGGCCATTACATAATGCTGTTGCGCCGCATCCGGTTTTTGATCCTTCAGCATCCAGGTGTCGAGCAAGGTATAGAAATCCAGCTTCTGTTTTGGTTGCCGGTAAGCTTTTCCTTGTGACGTCACCGAACCATAAGGCTCGATTGCAATCGGGCCGAGGCCATCCTCATCGGGATACCAGGTATCGATGGTGCGAATCGCATTGCCCAATTTTTGCGAATGGATACCGGCGATTTGGTTGACCTGGTACAGCGTCTTGCTTTTCTGACCACCACGTTCAGTACCCTTGTCGAGAATAAGTTCTTGCGATGGGTACACTTCCTGTCCGTCACCCATGCGTGCAAAGGCGATAACTTCCAGGAGGGCATAGCCATTTCCCACCAGGCCGCCTTCGATCACGGTGGCCAATTCCTTCAGAGCCGGTGGGTCTTCGGCAGGCAATCCAAAGCTGCGTAAGGAAAATTCTTCGGTCTTGAATATCCAGCTTTTGGCTGCTGAGCCTTCCTTCAGGTGCCTGATGTGGATTTCCACGGTTTCCGCGCCTATCCGGTTGCGCCAGAGGAAGCGGCCATTCGCCAGATTGTGAGCGTAGCGCCGTGCCAGTTCTCGATAGCCATGTTCCGTTGCGTACTCGTTAACTGCCTTTTCCAGTTTGTTCCGGTACGCAACGTTGTTGCAGGCAGAGGGCACCCCAGCACCCCCCAGCACACGTAGCGTAAAGCGGACTTTCAGCGTGTCGGTGTCGGCGGGTAGGGTGGCGACGTCGACTTGTTGCAAATTCGGCTTTTCGATTTCCGCATCCAGCTTGGTTGGGTCAATGTCTTTGCCCTTGATTTTCAGGCGGTTGGAAATGGTGCCGCGAACGGATTTTTCACGTATGGCGATACCCGGCCAGGCTTCGCTTTGCTGGCGCGATTCCCATTTTCCAGAAAAGAACAGCGCATCCGACGGGTCGAGTTTCCGTTCGAAGGCGAGAACGGATGCAGTCTTGAGTGCGGCTTGATTTTCTTTTTCCATGACGAATCTCCCTTAGTTGGATGTGAAACGGCTTGGGGTGGGCGAATAAAAATTGCGCAAGCGATACAGTCCTTCTTCCTCCTGCGCGTGGTGATGCCATAGAAGTTGCTCCAATCCTGCAACGCGATGTGGACTCACCCATTCTCCTAGTGAGATCACGCTTTCGACAAAGTGGAATGGTACGTTGGGGTCACGTGTATTCCGGACCTCTCCAGGGGCATACAGCGCCGAGATGGCCGCATAGCCGACAGGAAGTGGCACCAGCCAGCCCCGGTAGGGGCGCCGTACCTTCCACTCCACCTTGCTGTTGCCTGTTGCATCGGTTTCGGTTTCAGGTTCAATGTTCAGGCGGCACAGGTCCAGCAGTGCATCCAGAGCATTGCTATTCGGAGCCTGTTTCTGCATGTCGTCCAGATGCTGGGCCAGCAGATTTTCCCGGCTCACCAGCGCAAAGCCGGGAAGCAGGCGCCAACGTAGTTTCCGGAATGCCTTGATCGATGCTTCGTGGTCGCTCCGATCCCACGGCAGCCATCGAGCAGGGTATCGGTCGGGTCGCGGGTGCGGCAGGATGCTGCCGCCGGCAATGCGCATTCCCTGGGTAATGGATAGCATCTCCGCTGCCAGGGCATCGCATTCCGCTTCGTTTACCGGACAGTCCGAACCAGCCACAGTGATCAGCAGACTGACTTCGAGATGGCAGCGTCCTTCTTCGACAATTGCCGCCGTTGTGCCATCCTTGTCGATCGGGTTGCGGGTCAGCCGAAACACCTTGGTGCGGCGGCCTGGCGGGGCGAAGACCTGTGGGTCGAATTCGTGGCAAACGATGCCGACGCCGCCCAGGCAGAGTGTATATCCGAGCACGTTGAGACGCAGTTGCAGAGCATGAACGAAGCCGGTGAACGCGCTGGGAGCCGGAAAACCCCAAGTGATCGGACTGGAAATGGCATTGGCGTTCTGGATGCGCAGGCGTGGCAGCAGGACCACGGCGGAAAAATCCGGTGGAATCATGGTGCGACCTCCTCCAGTTCGGCAAGCGACTCGGTTACCAGCACCTTCCACTCGCGGTGTTCTTCATCGCCCATCGGAGTGCGGTCGGTACGGATCGCGGCGTTCAACCATTTTGCAAAACGGTCGGCGATTTCGGCAGTCCAGTCAGGGGTGGGTGCAGAAGGAGAGGCTGCGTGCCCGTCGGCATCTTGTCGGATCGCTGCGGGATCGAGAAGGAGCTTTTCGACGGCATCGAGCCGGCATTCCGGCGCCGCGCTCCAGCCGGACGGAAAGTGTTCCCGTAGAGAGGTGACGTAATGGAGTAGCTGATCGATGATTTCATCGACCAGTGAGGCTCTTTTGTTACGGATCTGGACGTTGTTCCAGTCTCGCGTACTGGCCAGAAATTCACGAAGAACTCGCGTCAACTCCCGTACAGCGCGCCGGTTGCTGAACGCGCCGTATCGGCCAAATATCGATTTGCCTCGCGGTAGTGTGATCGACTCGCTTTGCCAGGTAGGGGGTAAGGATGGCAGCAGGTAATTGGCTCCGCCTCGTTCGCTGTTGAGTTGAGAAATATTTTGTGGTTTGCTGCCACCAAAATTCTGGATAACGAGATTCGGATATTCGTGATATCCCTCGTGCCAGGGAAGTTTTTCCTTTTGTGCAGCGCGGGCAGCTTTGGTCGCATCTGAAAAACGGTCGAATTGCAAAGTACCGTGCAGTTGATGCACCAGTGCGGTCGGGAAGAGCGGAGCCAGCAGGTGATAGCTCCCTTCCGGCAGAGGAAAATAGAGCTGTTTTGCCAGTGTATGCGAGATCGGCAATCCCTTGCTTTCGCCGATTGCTGCGAAGGCGGCCATCCATTCGCGGGCCTGTTCCGGCTTGTCACTGAATGCCGCAAGCAGGTCGGGATCATTTTCCTGAACACGCTGCAGCAGGGATTTGCCGTCATGAGTCAGTTTGAGAAATTTGAATACGTCGAGCGCTGCCGCGTTGCCAACGACGTCGTCCGCACGATCATTGGCCAGTACGTGGGTTCCTACCAGAGTCTTGTCGGTGCATCGGGGCTCTCGCAGATGGATGCTGGTGCCACGCGCATCGGGATGAATCGGTTTGACCGTATGTGTCGCGAGCTGAATTTGAGCGACCCTGCGGGCCGCATCGGCAAGCCATGGCTCCAACCGGTGTTCGGTTAACAGCTTTTGCCGTTTGCTCTCGTCATTACCAGCGGGACTTGCCAGTTTGGCCTGCAGGCGTTCTTCGATGAAATTTTCAATGAGTGTCCGCAGAGCATCTTTTGTGTTCATGCCTCCTCCTATTGGGGATCGGTGAATGCGTTTCCGCAAGGCAAGCTTGCTTGTTCTATTGGAGCGGCAGGCTTGCCGGCACTATCTTCTCGATCCGTGGATGCTGCCCACATTTCTACCCTCCTTCTGCGACTGTGCCTGCAGAGTGGCGTCTTTGGTCGATACGGCAATAGTATTGCAAAAATTCAAAATTTTCAATTAACACTGAAAAACACCTAGGAATAAAATCTTTTTGGAGCAGTCAAGGCATCTAAGGCAGCCAAGGTACAATGGCGGCCTGCCGTGCAGGCAGCTCAGAAATAGGTCTTTTTCAGTGGTTTGATTGTCACTGCCGCACAGGCAGTCACGGTAGAGGGATGCGGTCATTCGGGTCGCATCCCTCTACCGTTTTGGGTGGTTGCCTGAATGGAATGTCAACCATTCGCGATGCACTGATACACCGCATCCACCAACCCCTGCCCCCGCTCATTGAGCAGAATGCCTCCGCCCAGCCGGTTCATCGTGTAGCCGAACGACAGCCGTTGTTCCGGGTCGGCGAAGACCAGGCTGCCGCCCATGCCGACGTGGCCGAAGGCGTTGTCGGGGATGCGCAGCGACTGGCCGGTGGGCAGGTCGTGGTTGTCCATGCGCAGCATGAAGCCCTGGGCGAAGCGGGTCGGGATCAGCAGGGTGCGGTCGCGCGCGGTTTGCGATGACGGCTGGCGCATGGCGTTGATGCGTTCGGTCGAGAGCAGGCGCGGGGCGCTGGCCTTGCCGCCGATGCCGCCGTGGTTGGCCAGCGGCTCGAACATGCGCGCCAGCGCGCGTGCATTGGCGATGCCGCCGCCACCGCCGATTTCGGCGGCGTGCGCGGCCGGGCGGTTGGGGGAGTAGCCGCCGCTGTTCATCAGCGCCAGATGGGAGATCGAGGCCGGGTCGGTCGCCACCGCCCGCATGAAGTCGGTCGGCGGCGTGTCCGGGCCGGGGATGAATGGGATGATCGGCGCCACCCGCGTTTCCAGTTCGGCCGGCAGGCCGATCCAGAAATCGAGGCCGAGCGGGCCGGCGATTTCATCGCGGAAGAAGGTGCCGAGCGATTTGCCGGAGACGCGGCGCACGATTTCGCCGACGAGCCAGCCGAACGAGATCATGTGATAGCCGGTGTCGCTGCCGGGCGTCCAGAACGGCTGTTCGCGCGCCAGGCACTCGACCATGTAATCCCAGTCGTAGTAGGCGCCGGCTTTCAGCGGCTGTTGCAGCGCCGGCAGGCCGATGCTGTGGTTCAGCGCCATCAGCACGGTGGCGTCTTCCTTGCCGTTGCAGCCGAATTCGGGCCAGTAGCGCGCCATTGGCGCATCGAGGTCGAGCAGGCCGCGGTCCACCAGCAGTTGCGCGCACAGCGCGGTGGCGGCCTTGGTGCAGGAAAACACCACCGAGACGGTGTCGCGTTCCCACGGCGTGGCGGCGTCGGCGGCGGTGTGGCCGCCCCACAGATCGACCACTTTCTGGCCATCGACGATGACGCAGACGCTGGCACCGACTTCGCCGTGCTGGCGGAAGTTGCGCACGAAGGCGTCGGCGACGGTATCGAAGGCGTGGTCGCAATAGCCGCTGACGGCGGCACCGGATTCGAGCTGGATCTGGGTATGCAGCGGGGCGTACATCGGATCTCCTCCTGGCGTGATGGATGGGAAGGACGCTCGGCCGGTACGTGCGCGACGCGGCGGCACCGGGGCCGACATTGCCGGACATTAACATGCGGGACGGCAACGGGCCACCCATCGGCAGGCGGTCGGTGATGCTGGCGGGAAGGAGGGCGCTTCAGCCGCCGCCGGGCGCGAAGAAGCTGCTGGGCGACTGGCCGAAGGTTTTCTTGAACATCGCCGAAAACGCCGACTGGCTGGCGTAGCCGAGTTCGGCGGCGACCCGCGACAGCGGCATGCCGCGCGCGATCAGCGGTGCCGCGTGCGCCAGCCGCATCTGCTGGCGCCAGCCGGAAAAGCTGATGCCGAGTTCGCGTTCGAACAGCCGCGCCAGCGTGCGCGGCGAGGCGCCGACCCTGGCCGCCCATTGCTGCAGCGTGCGCGGCGAAGCCGGCTCATCCATCAGCATCCGGCACAGCGCCTGCAGCCGCTTGTCGGTCGGCAGCGGCACGCAGATCGGCAGTGTCGCCAGTTGCCCCAGTTCGTCGAGGATCAGGGTGCGCAGCAGCGTCTGGCGCTGGCCGAGGCCGTCGCCGGCGGCCAGCGCGACGATCAGTTCGCGCAGCAGCGGCGAAACGTCCAGCACCTGGCAGTCGCGTCCGGAAAACGGCGCGTGGCCGGCGTCGATGTACAGCACGCGCAGCCGCGTCTGCTCCAGCGTGATGATTTCGTGGTGCAGGTCGGGCGGAATCCAGATCGCCCGCAGCGGCGGCACGATCCAGCTGCGGTTGGCGGCCGACACCCGGACGATGCCGTCCAGCGCATAGGTCACCTGCGCCCAGGGGTGGCTATGCGCCGGCAGCGCCTGGCCGCTTTGCAGGTCGCGCGCCAACAGGCGCACCGGGCGCTCGGCATCCGGCTCGAAGCCGGGCGGGCGCGGGGTGGTGTTGGTCAGCGGCTGGACCGGGCCGTGGTCGGGCATTGGCGGAATTTCGATAGAAAATGTCTTTCTATCTTAAAACAGCCGTAGCCTTTTTGCCTACACTGGTTTCCCGCCCGCCCCGGCCTGCTGCTCGCCGGTCCGCTGTCATCGTTCAAAGGAAAACCATGAGCACCGCTGTTCCCAGTTTGCGCCAGGATGCCCAGGTTATCGGCCTGGTCGGCATCGGCCATGCCGTTTCGCACTTTTTCCACCTGATCCTGGCGCCGCTGTTTCCGTGGCTGAAGGAGGCGTTTGCGCTGTCATACGCCGAGCTGGGCTTCCTGATGACGGTGTTCTTCATCGTCTCGGGGATCGGCCAGGCGCTGGCCGGTTTCGTGGTCGACCGGTTTTCGGCGCGCGCGGTGCTGTATTTCGGCATGAGCTGCCTGCTGCTGTCGGCGCTGACGCTGTCGGTGGCGCAGAACTATCCGATGCTGCTGGTCGGGTCGATGCTGGCCGGGCTGGGCAACAGCGTCTTTCACCCGTGCGACTACACGCTGCTGAACAAGCGCGTCACCGGCGCGCGGCTGGGGCATGCGTTTTCGGTACACGGGATTTCCGGCAACCTCGGCTGGGCGGCGGCGCCGGTATTTCTGGCCGGCATCGCCAGCATCGCCGGCTGGCGCGTGGCGCTGTTCGCCGCCGCCTTCATCCCGGCCACGGTGCTGCTGCTGATGGTGGTCTACCGCGATCTGCTGCAGACCGAGCTGGCCAGCCACGATGCGCACGCGGTGGCGGGCGCGCCGGCAGTCGATCTGCTCGGTTTCATGAAAAGTCCGGCGATCTGGCTGTGCTTTGCCTTCTTCGTCATCAATGCGATGGCGCTCGGCGGCATCCAGAGTTTTTCCTCGACCAGCCTGCGCGATCTGTACGGCATGCCGCTGACCTGGGCCACCACCGGCTTCACCGCCTACATGCTGGCCTCGGCTGGCGGCATGGTGGTGGGCGGCTTCGCAGCTTCCCGCTTCGCCCGGCCGGAGCGCATCATCGCACTGGCGCTGGCGGCTTCCGGCGTGATGGGGCTGCTGATCGCCGCTGCCGTGGTGCCGGCGCTGTTCGCGGTGGTGCTGATGGGCGGGGTCGGCTTCGGCGCCGGCGTCGCCGGGCCGTCGCGTGATCTGCTGATCCGCGCAGCGGCGCCGAAGAACGCCACTGGCCGCGTGTATGGCGTGGTGTATTCCGGCAACGACATCGGTCTGGCGATTTCGCCGCTGCTGTTCGGCGCGATGATGGACGGCAGCCATCCGGCCTGGGTGTTCGTCCTGATCGGCGGCTTCCAGTTCCTGGCGATCCTGACCGCGACCCGGGTCGGCAACGACACCGCGCGCCGGAACGAACTGGAAGCGCAGGCGGCCTGAGGGCTTTTATAATCCGCGTTTTCATCATTCGCCCGTACGGAGAAACCATGTCTTTTGCCACCTGCGACATTTGCGATGCCAACGAGGACAAGCTGAACGACGGCAGCCTGGCGGTGCTGCCGCCGGTATTCGCCGCCTATGGCGCGCTGCCGCGCTTCGCCGGCCCGGCCGCGACCTTGAAGGTGTTCGAGGACAATGCGCTGGTGCGCGCCACGCTGGAAACCGCCGGTGCCGGCCGCGTGCTGGTGATCGACGGCGGCGGCAGCCGGCGCAGCGCGCTGGTCGGCGGCAATCTCGGCAAGCTGGCCGAGCAGAACGGCTGGGCCGGCATCGTGGTCGATGGCTGCATCCGTGATTCGGAAGAAATCAATGCCTGCCGGATCGGCGTGCGCGCGCTGGCGACGCATCCGAGAAAGAGCAGCAAGAAGGGCGTCGGCGAACGCGAGGTGCCGGTGGTCGTGGCCGGCGTCAAGATCGCGCCGGGTCAGTGGATCTATGCCGATGCCGACGGCGTGCTGGTGGCGGCGCAAAAACTGGCGTAAGGCCACTCGGGGTTGCATATACTCCCCATGCCTCGCCTCTGTGGCGGGCGCCGGCATTGAGAAATTTTCCTATACTCCCCGTATTTTGAAAATCGTCCGATCGACTGGTACGGGAAAACCGGATCAGGCGGCGCCGATGCCGAGCCAGCCGGTCACCGCGTAATGGATCAGCGCGCCGCCGCCGATCAGCCAGCCGAACAGCAGCCCGGCCAGCAGCAGCGGCTTGAGGCCGGCGCGGCGCACCGCCGACAGATGGGTGGACAGGCCGAGCGCCGCCATCGCCATCGCCAGTAGCGCGGTGTCGAGGTCGCCGATCGCGCCCAGCAGCGCCGGCGGCAGCAGTCCCAGCGAATTGAAGCCGGCCACGGCGACGAAGGCGAACGCGAACCACGGGATCGTCACGCGCCGCGCCGGTGCGCCGGCTTGGCGGCGGCCGCCGAGCCAGAACGACAGCCCGAGCAGGAACGGCGCCAGCATCATCACCCGCACCATCTTGGCGATCACCGCCGCATCGGCCGCCTGCGGGCCGAGCGCGCGCGCCGCCGCCACCACTTGCGCCACTTCGTGGACGGTCGAGCCGATGTACAGGCCGAACGCCGAGGTCGAGGTATCCAGCAGCCGCCAGTCCAGATTCAACCGGTACAGCAGCGGGTAGACGAAGATCGCCAGCGTGCCGAACACCACCACCGTCGAAACCGCCACCGTGACCTGCTCGGCGCGCGCGCGCAGTACCGGCTCGGTCGCCATCACCGCGGCGGCGCCGCAGATCGAGCTGCCGGCGCCGATCAGCAGCGCGGTGTTGCGCTCCAGCCGGAACAGTCGCGTGCCCAGCAGCGCCGCCAGCGTGAAGGTCGAGCCGAGCACCAGCGCGTCGATCAGCACGCCGCCCAGGCCGACGTGGCCGATGTCCTGAAAGGTCAGCCGAAAGCCGTACAGGATGATCCCCAGCCGCAGCAGGTTCTGCTTGGCGAAGCCGACGCCGGCGCCGCATTGGGCGGCGACGCGGGGAAACAGCGTATTGCCGAGCACGATGCCGAGCACGATCGCCAGCGTCAGCGGCGAAAACCCGTGCGCCTGCGGCCAGGCCAGACTGCCGAGGCCGATCGCCGCCGCCGCCAGCAGCGCCGCCAGCAGCAGGCCGGGCAGCAGCGCGCGCAGAGGTGAGCAGGACGGTTGGGCCGCGTGCGGCAGCGAGGAAGCGGTGGCGGCGGGAATGGCGGACATGGGCGGAGCGGCTTGAGCGGGGAAATCCCGCGATGTCCATAGTGTAAGTAGACGAATTTAAATTAGGAAACGACTTGTTTTTGTATGATCAAGCTATTATTCAGCTTGATTGAGTGGAATCGACGAATCCGGAGGAGGGAACATGCGCCTGACGCTGCGCCAGTTGCAGATCTTCGCGGCGGTCGCCGAGGCCGGCAGCACCGCCGCCGGGGCCGGACAGGCGGCGCTGTCGCAATCGGCCGCCAGCGCCGCCATCAACGAGCTGGAAGGGCTACTGGACGCGCGCCTGTTCGACCGTGTCGGCAAGCGCCTGATCCTGAACGACAACGGTCGCCTGCTGCTGCCGCAGGCGCGGCAGATGCTGGACGCCGCCGCCACCATCGAGCGCCAGTTCGCCGCCGGTGACGATGGCGGCAGCGGCTTGCGCATCGGCGCCAGCACCACCATCGGCATCTACGTGCTGCCGGAAATCCTGGCGGCGCGACATGGCGGCGGCGCGCTGCCGCGCGTGACCATTGCCAACAGCGCGGCGGTGGCGGCGGCGGTGGCCGGCTTCGAGGTGGATGCCGGCCTGATCGAAGGGCCGTGCCACGAGCCGCAACTGGTGGCGGAACCGTGGATCGAGGATGAACTGATCGTCGTCAGCCGGCCCGGCGATCCGGTGCTGGGCGGCAGCCGCAGCCGCAAGGCGACGCTGGCGGCGCTGCGCGATGCCGGCTGGCTGCTGCGCGAATCCGGCTCCGGCACGCGCGAGGCGGTTGAGCAGACGCTGCTGCCGCATCTGCACCGGCTGCGCCCGGCCGGCGAATTCGGCAACTCGGAAGCGATCAAGTACGCGGCGGCGCAGGGGCTGGGGCTGGCCTGCCTGTCGCGTTCGGTGGTGGCCGATCTGCTGGCGAGCGGCCGTCTGGTGGAAGTGGCGACGCCGCTGCCGCCATTGAAGCGGCGGTTTTTCCTGATCCGCCACCGCGACAAGATCCTGTCGGCGCGGCTGGCGGCATTCCTGCAGGTGTGCCGCGAATGGACGCCGGCGGGCCGGCCCTGAACGGAGCCGGCGCTAGAGTAGCGACAGCGACGCCAGCCCGGTGGCGCAGGCCAGCAGCCCGATCAGCACGGTGGTGACGATCACCGATGCCGCCGGCGCCGTCGGCACGTCGCCGCTCAGCAGGTGGCGGCGGCGCCGGTTGCCGTAGAACACCGCGGCGCCGGCCGCCAGCAGCAGCACCACGGCCAGCGCGGTGATCGGTGTTTCGGCGCTGCTCCAGCCGGTGCGCAGCGCCAGCAAGCCATTGACCAGCACCGCCAGGCCGGTGCGGTTCCAGGCCAGCGCGGTGCGCTCGGCCTGCAGCCCGGCGTCGCGCGGTGGTCGTGCCTGGCCCATTACGCCCGCACCAGCAGCACCACGATCACCGCTGCGATGACGAACAGCGTGGCGGCCAGCAGCGGAATCGCCCTGGTTCCCGGCAGCGGGCGGGCGTGGCGCATGGCGATTTCATTGGCGCGCCAGCGCAGATAGGCCAGCACGCACAGCAGCGCCGCCAGCGCGACGAAGGCAACCGCCAGCGCCAGCACTACCGTATGCGGATCGAGCTTGGTGGAGAACTGGTCGAGCAGCACGCCGCCGGCCAGCAGCGCCAGCGCGGTGCGGATCCACGCTAAAAAAGTGCGTTCGTTGGCCAGCGAAAACCGGTAATCCGGTTCCTGGCCCTGCTGCCGCCATTGCGGTTCGCGCATCGGAAAATCCTTGATTGATGAGTGGGGCTGCCGCGGCCACGCCGAACAATTTCCCCGTCATTCCGGCGCAAGTCGGCATCCCGTGGCATTTTCGATGCGTCAAACGACGCCGGAATGACCGGATGGTTCCCGAGCGGACCCTGCCGGCCACGATTGTAGCGGCGCGCCGGTTCAGAGATGCGCGAGGATGTTGACCAGTTTGCCGTACGGATCGCGCACGTAGAAGCGCCGCACGCCCCACGGCTCGATCGCCGGTCCGTACTCCGGCGCAAAGCCGGCATCCCGCAGCCGCGTCAGCGCGGTGTCGAGATCGTCGACCTCGATCGACAGATCCGGTACGGCGGTGCCGGAACCGCCCTCGGAAGCCACGCTCAGCTGTACCGTCATGCGCGCGTCGCTGCCGTAAGTGGTGATCCAGCCGTGGTCCATCAGCAGATCGAGCCCCAGCGCCTCGCCGTAGAAACGGCGGGCGGCGGCGAGTTCGGTGGCGGCGATGTTGGCGACGATGCGCTGGACTTTCACCGGTCGTTCCCGTGCTTGCTTCGGCTGGCTCAGGCGCTGGCCTGGTTCAGCTGCGCGATGTCGTCGGCCGACAGCGCCAGTTGCGCCGAGCGGATCAGGCTGTCGAGCTGCTCCACCGACGTGGCGCTGGCGATCGGCGCGGTCACGCCTTCGCGGGCGATCAGCCAGGCCAGCGCCACCTCGGCCGGCTTGGCCTGATGCGCCGCCGCCACTGCGTCCAGCGCCGCCAGGATGCGCATGCCGCGCTCGTTCAGGTATTTGGACACGCGCTGGCCGCGCGCCTTGCCGGCGAGGTCGGCTTCCGAGCGGTATTTGCCGGACAGGAAGCCGGACGCCAGGCTGTAGTAGGTGATCACGCCCAGCCCTTCGGCGATGCACAGGTCGCGCAGCGCGCCTTCGTAGCTGCCGCGGTCGAACAGGTTGTATTCCGGCTGCAGCACTTCGTAGCGCGGCAGATTGCCGGCCGCGGCGCTGTCCAGCGCCGCCCGCAGCTGCGTGGCGTCGTAGTTGGAGCCGCCGATCGCCCGCACCTTGCCGGAGCGCAGCAGGTCTTCGTGGGCGCGCAGGGTTTCGTCGATCGGCGTGTCCGGGTCGGGGCGGTGGCTGAGGTAGAGGTCGATGTAGTCGGTCTGCAGGCGCCGCAGCGAATCCTCGGCGCGCGCCGCGATCGCTCCCGCCGACAGGCCCTTGCCGCCGGAACCGCCGAGCCAGCCGACCTTGGTGATGATGACGGTTTTTTCGCGCTGGCCCGGGCGCGCCTTCAGCCATTCGCCGATGATCGTTTCGGATTCGCCGCCCTTGTTGCCCGGCACCCAGGCCGAGTAAACGTCGGCGGTATCGATGGCGTTGAAGCCGGCGCCGGTGAAGCGGTCCAGCAGCGCGAACGAGGTTTTCTGGTCGGCGGTCCAGCCGAAAACGTTGCCGCCGAAAACCAGCGGGGCGATGTCGAGGCCGGTGCGGCCGAGAGGGCGTTTGTCCATGAAAAATCCTTGTCGATTGATGGAGGAGGAAACCGGTCGGGCCGGTGGCGGCAATCGCCGTCGAGCGCCGCCGGGCGCTGTGTCGCGCCGGCCGCAAAGGGCTTAGTCTGCCCGACTTCCGCCGATCGTGCCGGAGGCGACCGCGTCAGCATGAATTGTGCCGAAGAATCAAACCCTTGGCGCCGACAGATCGATCCAGCGCCGCCACAGCGTCAGCGCCAGCGACTGGTAGTCCTGCGTGGTTTGCAGCAGCGCCAGCCGTTCGCGCGGCGGCATCAGTTCCGGCGGCAGCAGCGGATCGCGGATCAGGCTGGCGATCACCGCCCGCCCCAGCAGCAGCGATTCGCGCACCGCGCGCTCCAGCGCCAGTTTGGGCAGGCGCTGCCGGCTGTGTTCCAGCGCCCGCCGCAGCTTGCGGTATTCGGCCTGCAGCGTTGCCACATCCCATAGCCCGCGTGCCTCGGCCTCGCGGGCGGCATCCAGCGCGTCGAGTCGAAACACCAGCGCTTGCGGCGCCAGGCCAAGTTCCAGCAGTTGCGCGCGCACGACGGCGACGCCACCCCGCAGGTTGTCCGGGCGCAGTTGCAGGCCGGGCTGGAATGCCGTCAGACCGCGCAGTTCCAGCGCCAGGCTGTGGCGCCGCCAGACCGTCTTGTCGGCGCGCGGCACACCGGCGTCCTGCACCGCCAGCCAGTGACCGTGCCAGGCCACCATCTGCTCGCCCTTGCGGCGCCAGTCGTCGACGTCGCGCGCCAGCGCCGGCCCGGCGCGGTTCAGCGTATAGCTGCCGCGCGCGCTGCGCACGATTTTGCGCTGCCCGGTCAGTCTCGTCAGGCCGACCCGGATCGCCGCCGGTTCGATGCCCATCAGCGCGCCGGCCCGGCACAGCGCCGCCACCGGCAGCGCCGCGCCATGCGCGACCAGCAGGTCGAGGATCAGGTCGGGCGCGCTCGGGGGGGCGGTCTGAATATTACATGCGATGTCCATGTTTGCGTAATAAAGAAATATTTTCTAGTATCGGCCATCGGCGTCCGACTGTCACTTTTTTCTCGACGCCGTTCCGTTTGCGACTTTGGCTGCGCCGCAGCACCCGAGAAGGAATTCCGATGGACGATGTCATGTTCGAAACCGATGGTCCGCTGTGCGTCATCACGCTGAACCGGCCGCGCAAGCGCAACGCGGTCGATGGTCCGACCGCCGCCGCGCTGCGCACCGCCTTCGAGCGTTTTGAAGCCGATGACGTTCTGCGGGTGGCGATCCTGACCGGCGCCGGCAGCCATTTCTGCGCCGGTGCCGATCTGGGCGCGATCGGCGATCCGGCGCGGCGCAACGAACTCGATCCGGCTGGCGGCGGCAGCGGGCCGATGGGGCCGAGCCGGATGGCGTTGTCCAAACCGCTGATTGCCGCCGTCAACGGCCACGCGGTGGCCGGCGGGCTGGAACTGGCGCTGCTGGCCGACCTGCGGGTGGCCGACGAGGACGCGGTGTTTGGCGTGTTCTGCCGGCGCTGGGGCGTGCCGCTGATCGATGGCGGCACCGTGCGGCTGCCGCGCATCGTCGGCATGGGCCGCGCGCTCGACCTGATCCTGACCGGGCGTCCGGTGGCGGCGCCGGAGGCGCTGGCGATGGGGCTGGTCAACCGTATCGTGCCGCATGGCGGCGCGCTGGCGGCGGCGCATGAACTGGCGCTGCAGATCGCCGCCTTTCCGCAGCAGTGCATGCTGACCGATCGCGCCTCCGCCTACGGCCAATGGGAGTTGCCGCTGGCCGAGGCGCTGCGCCGCGAGGGCGCGGCCGGTGTGCCGATCGTCGCCGCCGAGGGCGAGGCCGGCGCCGCCCGTTTCACGCAGGGCGCCGGCCGGCACGGCAGTTTTTCCGGCTAGCGGGCAGGCCGCCAGCCGTTTTCATCGATGATCAGGAGACCTTGATGCAGACCACCCCGGCCCGGCCGCGCCATAACGGCCCGACTTACCATGAATTGATCCGGCGCGGCGCGCTGCAGCACGGCCCGCGCACCGCGATCGTGTTCGGCGAGCAGCGCCTTTCCTTCGCCGAAGTCGATGCGTTGAGCAGCCGGCTGGCGCAGGCGCTGCTGGCCGCCGGCGTGGCGCCGAAAACGCGGGTGGCGCTGCTGCTGAACAACGGCCTGTATAGCGTTCCGCTGGATTTCGCCTGCGTCAAGGCCGGTATCAACCGGGTGCCGCTGAATGCCCGGCTGTCGCTCGACGAACACGCGCGCATGCTGCAGGACACCGGCTGCACGACGCTGGTGTTCGGCGCCGATCTGGCCGAGCGGGCGGCGGCGCTGGCCGGCGCGCTGCCGGGGCTGAATTGCCTCGGGCTGGACGCGGCGCTGCCGGGCGGACGCGATCTGATCGCCGACGCCGCCACCCAGCCGGCCGAATGGCCGCAGATCGAGGTGCATCCGGACGACGTGGTGCTGACCCTGTACACCTCCGGCACCACCGGCACGCTGAAGGCGGCGCAGCATACGCAGGCGTCATACGCGGCGATCTGCCGCAACGTGCTGCTGAACCTGCTGCCGGCCAGCGCCGATGATGCGATGCTGCACGCGGCCTCGCTGATCCACGCCAGCGGCGTGTTCGTGCTGCCGTTCTGGCTGCGCGGCGGCCGCACCGTGATCCTGCCGGGCTTCGAGCCGGGGCGCTTCCTGCAAACCATCGCCGCCGAAAGGATCACCGCGATCAATCTGGTGCCGACGATGATGCAGATGCTGTTCGAGCATCCGCAGGTGGCCGCCACCGACGTGTCGTCGCTGACGCACGTGATCTATGGCGCTTCGCCGATGCCGCGGCCGATCATCCGGCGCGGCATGGAACTGTGGGGCCAGCATCGCTTCTGGCAGTACTACGGCCAGACCGAAGTGCCTTTGTGCCTGGCGGTGCTGCGGCCGGAAGACCACCGCGAGGAATTGCTGGACGCCTGCGGCCAGCCGGCGCTGGATGTCGAAATCAGGCTGGTCGACGAAGGCGGCAACCCGGTGCCGGCCGGCACGCCGGGCGAGATCGTGGTGCGGGCGCCGTCGGCGGTGTCCGGGTATCTGAACGCCAGCGAACAGACCGCCGGCACTTTCGGCGCCGACGGCTGGGTGCATACGCGCGATGTCGGCGTGTTCGACGCCAACGGCTTCCTGTTCCTGAAGGACCGCACCTCGGACATGATCATCAGCGGCGGCTACAACGTCTATCCGCGCGAAGTCGAGAACGCGCTGATGACCCATCCGGCGGTGCGCGAATGCGCGGTGATCGGCCTGCCGCACGACAAGTGGGTGGAAATGGTGACCGCCGTGGTGGTGCTGCGCGCCGGCCAGCAGGCCGACGAAGCCGGACTGATCGCCCACGTCGCCGCCCAGCTGGCGTCGTACAAGAAGCCGCAGCGGGTGCTGTTCGTCACCGACATCCCGAAAACCGCGGTCGGCAAGCTCAACCGCAAGCAGCTGCGCGAGCAGTATCGGGGGCAGGCGGATTAGTCGGGATTACTATCGGAATGGCAATATACTCCCATTTATGCCATCCTGTACCGGGCGTGTGGATTCAGTTTTTTGAACATACTCCCGGTTTTTTTATTTCTGTCGCTATAGCAGCTCGACGTTCGGCAGGGTCAGATAGCAGCTCTCGCGGGTGCTGGCGACGAAATCGGCCAGGTAGGGCTGCGGCGTCAGTTGCGGCAGGCAGGCGGCGTACAGGCGTCCGGTCAGGCCGGCGCGGGTGATGCGGCGTGCCAGCACATAGTCGCGGTCGAGGTAGTTTTGCGCCGCCCAGACCGGCAGCGTGGCGATGCCGCGCCGGCTGGCGACCAGTTGCAGCATCGCCACCGTCAGTTCGGTGGTGCGGCGCGCGGCCGGTTCGATGCCGGCCGGTTTCAGCACTTGCCGCACCACGTCCAGCATCTCGTCCGGCACCGGATAGGTGATCAGCGTGTCGCTGGCGAAATCCCCGGCGGCCAGATATTCACGCGCCGCCAGCGGATGTTCGTGCGCCAGCAGCGCGACGATCTCGAAGCGGAACAGCGGATGGAAATCGACCGGCTCGTCGGCGTCGATGTCGGAAACGATGGCGACATCGGCGCGGCGCTCGTGCAGCAGCCCGACCGGATCGGATTGAAAGCCGGACACGATGTCCAGCTCCACTTCCGGCCAGCGCCGGCGGAATACGTCCATCGCCGGCATCAGCCAGTCGAAGCAGGTGTGGCATTCGACCGCGATGCGCAACTGGCCGGCGGTGCCCTGATGCAGCCGCGCCAGATCGCGCTCGGCTTCCTCCACCTGCGGCAGCGCGGCGTCGGCCAGCCGCAGCAGCCGCTCGCCGGCCGGCGTGAAGCGCACCGGCACCGTCTTGCGCTCGAACAGCGCGACGCCGTGGTGTTCCTCCAGTTGCTTGATCTGGTGCGACAGCGCCGATTGGGTCAGATTCAGCAGCGTGGCGGCGCGCAGCAGGCTGCCGGCTTCGCGCAGGGCGACCAGGGTTTTCAGGTGGCGTAATTCCAGGATCGACGGCATTGGAGCGGGCGTTGGCAGGGTTTATGAAAAAAATTCAATTTCAATCTGAAAATTCATCGTTTGAATAATAATTCCCGCTGCCGCACCATGGCAAGCCCCGTATCTTCGTTGGAGCAGTCATGGCAATCGCACACATCCTGGGTTTTCCGCGCATCGGCGCACAGCGCGAACTGAAGTTCGCGCTCGAATCGTTCTGGCGCGGCGACCGCAGCGAAGCGCAACTGCGCGAGACCGGCGCCGCGCTGCGCGCGCGCCACTGGGCGGCGCAGGCGGAGGCCGGGCTGGATTTCGTCACCGTCGGCGATTTCGCCTGGTACGACCAGGTGCTGAACACGCTGGCGCTGCTGGGCGCGACGCCGACCCGCTTCGGGCTCGACACGGCGCCGACGCTGGCCGACTACTTCACGATGGCGCGCGGCAGCGAGCGCCACCTGGCGATGGAAATGACCAAGTGGTTCGATACCAATTACCACTATCTGGTGCCGGAATGGACGTCGGAACTGGCGTTCGACGGCGGCGTCGACTGGCTGTTCGACGAAGTGGCGGAAGCCGCCGCGCTCGGCCATCGCGCCAAGGCGGTGCTGCTGGGGCCGCTGTCGCTGCTGTATCTCGGCAAGATCAAGTCCGGTCTGGCGCACAAGCTGGAACTGCTGCCGCGCCTGCTGGCCGCCTATCGGCGCGTGCTCGGCCGGCTGGCGGCGGCCGGTGTCGAATGGGTGCAGATCGACGAGCCGATCCTGGCGCTGGAACTGGAACCGGAATGGCGCGATGCCTTCGCCCCGGCCTATGCCGAACTGGCGCCGGCGGCGCCGAAGATTCTGCTGGCGACTTATTTCGACGAAGTGCGCGAGCACGCCGCGCTGCTGCATGCGCTGCCGGTGGCCGGCGTGCATCTGGACCTGGTGCGCGGCGCCGGTCAGCTGGAAGCCTTGCTGGCCGACTGGCCGGCGGAGCGGGTGCTGTCGGCCGGCGTGGTCGATGGCCGCAACGTCTGGCGCGCCGACCTCGATCGCCTGCACGGCCTGCTGGCGCCGCTGCGCGAGCGTCTCGGGGAACGGCTGTGGGTGGCGCCGAGTTGTTCGCTGCTGCATGTGCCGGTCGATCTGCGGCAGGAGCAGGGGCTGGATGCCGAACTGCAGGGCTGGCTGGCGTTCGCCACGCAGAAGCTGGATGAAGTCGCGCTGCTGGCGCGCGCGCTGAACGGCGACACCGACGGCACCCGGGAAGCGTTCGCCGCCGCCCGCGCCGCCGCCGAGGCGCGCCGCCATTCGCCGCGCATCCATAACGAACTGGTGCAAAAGCGCGTCGGCCAGGTCAGCGATGCCGATGCCCGCCGCGGCGCGCCGTTCGCCGAGCGCATCGCCGCGCAGCGTGCGCGCTGGCAGCTGCCGGCGTTCCCGACCACCACCATCGGTTCGTTCCCGCAGACCGCGGCGATCCGCCAGGCGCGCAGCGCCTGCAAGCGCGGCGAACTGAGTCATCTCGAATATCTGGAAAAGATGCGCGACGAAATCCGGCTGGCCGTCGCCGAGCAGGAAGCGCTGGGGCTGGACGTGCTGGTCCACGGCGAGCCGGAACGCAACGACATGGTCGAATACTTCGGCGAACAGCTGTGGGGCTACGCCTTCACCGCGCACGGCTGGGTGCAAAGCTATGGTTCGCGCTGCGTCAAGCCGCCGGTGATCTACGGCGACGTGTATCGGCCGGAACCGATGACGGTGGAGTGGAGCCGCTTTGCCCAAAGCCTGACCGCCAAGCCGATGAAGGGCATGCTGACCGGCCCGGTGACGATGCTGCAATGGTCGTTCGTGCGCGACGACCAGCCGCGCAGCGCCACCGCGCTGCAGATCGCGCTGGCGCTGCGTGACGAGGTGCGCGATCTGGAGCAGGCCGGCATCGGCATGATCCAGATCGACGAGCCGGCCTTCCGCGAAGGTTTGCCGCTGAAGCGCCGCCACTGGGGCGATTACCTCGATTGGGCGGTACGGGCGTTCCAGATCAGCGCCGCCGGCGTGGCCGACAGCACACAGATCCATACCCACATGTGCTATTCCGAATTCAACGACATCCTGCCGTGGATCGCCGCGATGGATGCCGACGTCATCACGATCGAGACTTCACGTTCCGACATGGAGCTGCTGGATGGCTTCGGCGAGTTTGACTACCCGAACGACATCGGCCCCGGCGTCTACGACATCCATTCGCCGCGCGTGCCGCGCCAGGAGGAAATGGCGCGTCTGCTGCAAAAGGCACGCGGCGTGATCGCCGATGAGCGGCTGTGGGTGAATCCGGATTGCGGCCTGAAGACGCGCGGCTGGCCGGAAACACGGGCGGCGCTGCGCCAGATGGTGCTGGCGGCGCAGGCGCTGCGCCAGAAGCGGGGCGCGGCGCCGGACCAGACGCTGGCGGCCGGCCAGCTTCAGTAGTCGGTGGTGACGGTCAGGTGATACGGCGTGGCGCCGCAGGCGTGGCGGTTGCGCCATAGCACGTTGACCATCGCGTGCTCGGACACGCCGAGGTGGCGCGCCATCGCCTGCGTGCCGAGCACGGTGGCGGCGCGGATCGCCCGTTCCTCCGGGCTGTCGCGCAGGATCAGCACGTGGCCGTCGATGCGCGCCGCCAGTTCCGGCGCGAAGCGCAGCACCTTGATCGAGCGCATCACGCGCGGCATCTGGTAGCCGGCGGCGACGGTGATGTCGCATTCGACCTCGACGCCGCTTTCCATCAGATAGCCGGCAAACCACATCAGCGCCAGTTGCGCGCGCATCCGGTACGGGTCCTGGCCGTAGGCCAGCGGAAAACGCCGCGCCAGCCGCTCGGCGTCGTCGGCGTTCAGGTGGCCGGCCTGGCCGGCGGCGACCAGTTCGGCGGCGGCCTGTTCCAGCTCATCGTTCAGCAGGACCTCGCGCAGGAACTGGGCGCGCCGGCGCGCCAGCGAAATCTCGCCGAGCGCCTCGACCAGCGCCGCCTCGCTGCCGCCACCGAGCGCGGCGCGCAGCCGTACCGGCGTGGCTTCCTCTCCCCACAGATGATCGAGTGCTGCCTTCAGGCCGTTGGCGCCGCCTTCGCCGCGCCAGTGGAAGCGGGAAATGCCCTGCGGCGTCGGCGACCAGAACATGAAGTTCAGGCTGTTCAGCGCGATGCTGTAGGCGGCGGCGCCGGCCGCCGTCCGTCCGGCCGGCTGCCCGGACAGGCCGACCGCCAGATGCGAAAAACGCTCGGCGCGGATCGGCAGACGGGCGATCGCGTCGGCGTCGATGGCGACCAGTTCGGGTTTGTAGTCGGCGACGGCGAGCGCCTGCAGGCGTTCCTTTGCGGTATTCGATGGGTTCATGCGGACTCCAGTGTGGCCGCTGGCAAGCATACCCGAGTTCGTGGCGGGTTCATTCACGGCGCGCCGTGTTTCGTCATTTCCGGCGCGTCGCGCGGGCGTTGATGCGGTGGCGCAACACTTCTTTAAAAGAATCCTTTCCGGAAAGGATTTTTCATGACAATCTGCGCCTCCCTTCGCTTCTTCCCCGGCCCTTTCCATGCCGTCGCGCCCCAAGCTGTTCCTGGTCATTCTGGCTGTCCTCTACGTGATTCCCGGCCTGATCGGCCATGATCCATGGAAGCAGGATGAAACCTACGTGTTCGGCATCATCTACAGCATGCTGAAGTCGGGCGACTGGATCGTGCCGATGGTGGCTGGTGAGCCGTTCATGGAAAAGCCACCGCTGTTCTACTGGAGTGCGCTGCTGCTGGCCAAACTGCTGTCGCCGCCGCTGCCCCTGCACGACGCTGCGCGCCTGGCCAGCGGCGCCTTCACCGTGATCACGCTGACCTGCCTGTGGCGCAGCGCCCGCCTGTGGTGGGGCGAACGGATCGCGCCGATGGCGCCGATCGCGCTGATGAGCAGCGCCGGACTGCTGTTTCATGCGCACATCATGGAAACCGATGTGGCGCTGCTGGCCGGTTTTTCGGTGGCCTTGCTCGGCCTTTCCGGCGCGCGCGATGGTTCATGGCGATACGGCCTGCTGCTCGGTTGCGGCACCGGCATGGGCTTTCTGTCGAAAGGCGTGCTGGCGCCGGCGGCGATCGGCCTGACGGTATTGATCCTGCCGCTGGCGTTCCGCGAGTGGCGCGGCGCCGGCTACCGCCGCAGCTGCGCGATCGCGTTGCTGGCGGCGCTGCCGTGGCTGCTGGTGTGGCCGGCGCTGCTGTATCTGCGTTCGCCGCAATGGTTCATGGACTGGTTCTGGCTGAACAACGTCGGCCGCTATCTCGGCTTCGCGGTACCGGTGCTGGGCGCGCCGCATACCGACTGGTTCTGGAGCCGGAACATGCCGTGGCTGACCTTTCCGGTGTTGCCGTTGGCCGTCTATGCGCTCTGGCTGGCGCGGCGCCAGCCGGGCGGCATCCTGCGCCAGCCGGCGCTGCAGCTGGGCCTGACGATGAGCGCGGTGATCGCCGCGATCCTGTTTTCCGCCGCCAGCGCGCGGGCGATGTACGGCTTGCCGCTGCTGTTGCCGCTGGCGCTGATGGCGGCGCCGGCGGCAGCCAGCCTGCCGGCTCGGTTCGAGCGCCACGCCAGCCGCGCGGTACTGTTGCTGGCGTTGCTGCTGGCGGCGGGCATCTGGTTCGGCTGGTGGCGCATGTGGAGCAGCGGGGCGACGCCGTCGCTGAACTGGATGCAGCGCCACCTGCCGGAACATTTCCTGCTGCCGTTCTCGCCGCTGCTGGTAGTGCTGGCGCTGGCGGTCAGCAGTGGCACCGCCTGGCTGGCGCGGACGGCATGGCGCGGCAGCGCGGTCGCCAGCCTGGCGATTGGCTTCACGCTGCTGTGGGGATTGCTGATGACGCTGTGGGTGCCGTGGATCGACGCCGGCAAGAGCTATCGCAGCGCCTTTCGCAGCCTGCCGGTGAGCGCCGGCGGCGAGGATGCCTGTGTCGCCAGCGTCAACCTGGGCGAATCCGAACGGGCGATGCTGCACTACATGAACGGCATCATCACCGAACGCCAGGAAAACGGCGCCGGCGCAGAATGCGCGTGGCTGCTGGTGCAGGGCTTTGCCGGCCAGACCCCGGAGCGGGTGCGCGCCGGCGCCGACCGGCTGGCCTGGGAAGGCTATCGCAGCGGTGACCGCAGCATCCGTTTCTGGCTGCTGCGTCAGAACTGAAGCCGGCTGCCGTTGCCTACGGCAGCGGGAACACCAGGCAGGTAGTGGTGCAGTGCGCGTACAGCTTGCCGTCGACGTCGGTGATGCGCGCCTCGGCGATGCCGACCCGGTTGCCGACCTGGATCACCTTGCCTTCCGCCCGTACCGGACCGGTCTGGTCGGTCAGCGCGCGGATCAGGTTGACCTTCAATTCCAGCGTGGTGTAGCCCATGCCCTTGGGCAGCATCGATTGCACCGCGCAGCCGACCGCCGAGTCGAGCAGCGTGCAGAAATAGCCGCCATGCACGCTGCCGATCGGGTTGTAGTGCTGGCGTCCCGGCGTGCCCTGGAACACCACGCGGCCAGGTTCGCCTTCGACCGGGACGAAATCGAGTGTGGCGCCGATCGGCGTGGACGGCAGTTCGCCATTCCAGATGCGCTGCAGGAATTCCATCCCGCTGGTGGCCTTGAGCTGGTCGATGCCGATGACGTCGGGCGCGGCCAGCCGCGCGCGCACCTCGGCTTCGCGCGCTTGCCATTCGGCCAGGACGGTTTCGTTGGCGGGCATGTTTTCTCCAAAGTGTGGAAGGACAGGGCCGCCATTCTAGGGCAGGAGGCGGTGCGACCGCCGGCGGGCGCGAGCGGCCATCCGTTTTAGAATGAAAACTTTCCCACTCCAGCAGAGCACGCCATGGTCCGTACTTTCGACACTCCGTTTTCGCAGCAGATCGGCATCGATCATCCACTGATCCAGGCGCCGATGGCCGGCACCTCGACCGTCGCGCTGGCGGTGGCGGTAGCCAACAGCGGCGGCCTCGGTTCGTTCGCGGTCGGCACGCTGGCACCGGAAGCAATCCGCGCCGGCGTCGCCGCGATCCGGCAGCAGACCGGGCGGCCGTTCAACGTCAATCTGTTCGTCATCGAACCGGCGGCGCCGACGGCGGAAGAACTGCGGGCGGCGCTGGACCTGCTGGCGCCAATCCGCGCCGAACTCGGCCTGGAGCCGGGCGCGGTGCCGGCGAAGTTCAGCGAAAACTATGAAGAACAGCTGGAGACGGTGATCGAACTCAAGGTGCCGCTGGTCAGCGCCACGTTTGGCCTGATGAGCGCGGCGGCGATCGAGCGTCTGCATGCCGCCGGCAGCCGCGTGATCGGCACCGCCACCAACGTCGCCGAGGCGCTGGCCTGGGAGCGCAACGGCGCCGATTTCATCTGCGCGCAGGGGGCCGAAGCTGGCGGCCATCGCGGCACCTTCATCGGTGAGGCCCAGGACAGCATGATCGGCACCATGGCGCTGGTGCCGCAGGTGGCCGACGCGGTGCGGCTGCCGGTGATCGCTGCCGGCGGCATCATGGACGGTCGCGGCATCGCCGCCGCGCTGGCGCTGGGGGCGCAGGCGGTGCAGCTCGGCACTGCCTTCGTCGCCTGCGCCGAAGCCGCCAGCCATCCAGCCTGGAAGGCATTGCTGCGCGATGCCGCCGACACTTCCACGCGCACCACGCGCGCCTTTTCCGGCCGTTACGCGCGCGGCATCGTCAATCAGTACATGCGCCGCATGGCGCCGCACGAAGCCGGCCTGCCGGCCTATCCGGTGCAGAATGCGCTGACCACCGAAATCCGCAAGGCCGCCGGCGCCGCCAACCGGCCGGACTATCTGTCGCTGTGGGCCGGGCAGGCGGCCGGCATGCTGCGCCGCCGCGCGCCCGGCATTCAGGCTGCCGAGCTGGTGGCGCAACTGTTGCGCGAAACGGACGCCGCGCTGACCTGAGCTGGCGGCTGACCGGCGCGGCGGGCGCCGGCATCTAGCCGCCGCCGCTTTCGGAACGGCAAATTTCATGATCCGGAAATATCTTTTCGCCATGCGGAAAGTTGCGACGCACGGCATCAAAGATCCATTTCATTTTCAGAAATTTTATTCCATATCGCAAAAAAATATGTTCAAGTATTTGAAAATAAAAGTAAAAATTTTACTTATATGTCTTATATAAGACCTTGTTGCCTCGCAAAAAAGAGTCTAAGCTTTAGCCATGGATTTTTGATTTACCCGTGTTACCGAACCCGAATTTATCTGTCACCAAGGAGAACGACTCATGGCATCCCGCGAACAGCAAGTGCAGGCCCTGACCAAGGATTGGGCTGAAAATCCCCGCTGGAAGAACATCACCCGCAACTACACTGCCGAGGACGTGGTGCGTCTGCGCGGCTCGGTCCAGATCGAGCACACGATTGCCAAGCGCGGCGCCGAAAAGCTGTGGAATCTGGTCAACAACGAACCGTTCGTCAACGCGCTCGGCGCGCTGACCGGCAACCAGGCGATGCAGCAGGTCAAGGCTGGCCTGAAGGCGATCTATCTGTCCGGCTGGCAGGTGGCTGGCGATGCCAACGTCGCCGGTGAAATGTATCCGGACCAGTCGCTGTACCCGGCCAACTCGGTGCCGCTGGTGGTCAAGCGCATCAACAACACGCTGCAGCGCGCCGACCAGATCCAGTGGTCGGAAGGCAAGAGCGACATCGATTTCTTCGCGCCGATCGTGGCCGATGCCGAAGCCGGTTTCGGCGGCGTGCTGAACGCCTTCGAACTGATGAAGGCGATGATCGAAGCCGGCGCCTCCGGCGTCCACTTCGAAGATCAGCTGGCTTCCGTCAAGAAGTGCGGCCACATGGGCGGCAAGGTGCTGGTGCCGACCCGTGAAGCGGTCGAAAAGCTGAACGCCGCCCGTCTGGCAGCCGACGTTTCCGGCACGCCGACGCTGGTGATCGCCCGTACCGATGCCGAAGCGGCCGACCTGCTGACTTCCGACATCGACGACAACGACAAGGCATTCTGCACCGGTGAGCGTACCGTCGAAGGCTTCTTCAAGACCCGTCCGGGTGTCGATCAGGCGATCTCGCGCGGCCTGGCCTATGCGCCGTACGCCGATCTGGTCTGGTGCGAAACCGGCAAGCCGGATCTGGCCTTCGCCAAGAAGTTCGCCGAAGCGATCCACGCCAAGTTCCCCGGCAAGCTGCTGGCCTACAACTGCTCGCCGTCGTTCAACTGGAAGAAGAACCTGGACGATGCCACCATCGCCAAGTTCCAGAAGGAACTGGGCGCGATGGGCTACAAGTTCCAGTTCATCACGCTGGCCGGCTTCCATGCGCTGAACTACTCGATGTTCAATCTGGCGCACGGCTATGCCCGCAACCAGATGTCGGCCTTCGTCGAACTGCAGGAAGCCGAATTCGCCGCTGCCGAAAAGGGCTTCACCGCGGTCAAGCACCAGCGCGAAGTCGGCACCGGCTACTTCGACGCCGTGACCCAGGCGATCCAGCAGGGTCAGTCGTCGACCACGGCACTGCACGGCTCGACCGAAGACGAACAGTTCTTCGAAAAGAAGGTCGCCTGATTCCGGCGATCGGCTACGCGACACTCCGGAGCACCGGAGGAGACAACCTCGAATGAGGAAATCAGCCGCGCCCGCGAGGGCGCGGTTTTTTTTCGCTGCTGGCCGGATGCCGTGGCGGCCATGACGAGCCGGCCACGGCAAATCTGCTCTAGAATGAGCGCCTTCCTTTCCTGTCCCTGCCCGGAATCCCGCCCATGCTCAGTTATCGCCACGCTTTTCACGCGGGGAATCACGCCGACGTGCTGAAGCACGTCGTCACCATCGAGCTGCTGCGCTATCTCGGCCAGAAGGACACGCCGGTGATGTATATCGATACCCACGCCGGCGCCGGCCTGTACGCGCTGGATGGGGCCTACGCGACCAAGAATGCCGAATACGACAGCGGTATCGGCCGGCTGTGGGGACGCAAGGATCTGCCGCCACCGCTGGCGCGCTACGTCGATCTGATTCGCGCATTGAATTCAAGCGGGAAGATGCGCTACTACCCCGGCTCGCCATATTGCGCCGACCGCGTGCTGCGGCCGCAGGACCGGCTGCGGCTGTTCGAGCTGCATCCGAGCGACGGCAAGATTCTGCAGGACAATTTCCGCAAGCTGGAGGCCGACGCCGCCGCTCAGGGCGCGCGGCCGGCGCGCGGCACGCGCGTGATGATTTACAGGGGCGATGGCTTCGCCGGGCTGAAGGCGCTGCTGCCACCGCCATCGCGGCGCGGCCTGGTGCTGATCGATCCACCGTACGAGGACAAGGGCGATTACCGGCGCGTGTACGAAACCCTGCGCGATGCGTTGCCGCGTTTCGCCACCGGCACCTACGCGGTCTGGTATCCGCTGCTGCAGCGGATTGAATCGCGCCAGCTGCCGGAGCGGCTGAAGCGGCTGCCGGCCGCCAGCTGGCTGCATGCGACGCTGTCGATCGGCGCGCCGGCGCCGGACGGTTTCGGCCTGCGCGGCAGCGGCATGTTCATCCTGAACCCGCCGTGGACACTGGAGGCGACCTTGCGCGAACTGTTGCCGCAACTGGTCGAGTTGCTCGGTGTCGATGCCGGCGCCGGCTTCACGTTGGAGTCCGGGCAGGCCGGCGCCGCCGCCGGAACCGGTGCCGATCCGGTACCGAAGCGTCATCATCGCTGAATTTTGTTGATTTTCGGAAACTTTGATGCCGACAGCGTACAATCGGAGCCATTTGTCCGCCGGGTAGTGATCGTGGCGGGCCGCGCCCGCGATTGCCGGGGATCCAGTACGATCCGCGCAAGCACCCAACCTATCCGATAGTGACTGATTCGATGCTCGATTTTTCCGACCAGACTCAACGCGCCAAGGAATTTTTCCTGGCGCGGCAGCCGATTCTGGATCGCGAACAGAGCCTGGTCGCCTACGAACTGCTGTTCCGTGACGCCGCCAGCGGTCCCGCCGAGGTCGGCGACGATCTGGCCGCCACCGCTGCCGTGATCGCTCATGCATCCGAACTCGGAATGGAAAACGTGATCGGTGAATCGCTCGGTTTCGTGAATGCCGATGCGACGGTATTGATGAGCGATTTCGTCAATTTCCTGCCGGCCGATCAGGTAGTGCTGGAGGTGCTGGAAACCGTCAAGGTGACGCCGCAGCTGGTGCAGCGCGTGGCGGAGCTGGTCGAGGCCGGGTTCGTCTTTGCGCTCGATGATGTCGTCGCCGACTCGGAGGACGTGCAAAAACTGCTGCCGCTGGTCAAGATCATCAAGATCGACGTGATGGGGATGGCGCCGGAAACCCTGTTCCGGCTGGCCACCCGCTTCAGCCAGGCCGGCAAGACCCTGCTGGCGGAAAAGGTCGAGACGCAGGAGCAGTTCCAGCATTGTCTGGAACTCGGCTTCCATTATTTTCAGGGGTATTACTTCGCGCGGCCCGGCATTCTGTCCGGCAAGAAACTGCTGCCGTCGCAGCTGACCATCATGCAATTGATGTCGCTGATCATGACCGATGCCGAAACCCGCGCAATCGAAACCTGCATCAAGCAGGATGTGTCGCTCGGCCTGACCCTGTTGCGGCTGGTGAATACGCCGGCGTTCGGCCTGTCGCAGCGCATCGATTCGCTCGGCCAGGCGCTGGTGCTGCTCGGCCGCCGCCAGTTGCAGCGCTGGCTGCAGATACTGCTGTATGCGGATCCGGGCCGCGCTCGCACCTTTACCTCGCCGCTGCTGGCATTGGCCGCCACGCGCGGCAAGCTGCTGGAACTGATCGCCGAAAATATCCATCCGGGTGAGCGTGGCGTCGCCGACACCGCGTTTACGGTGGGCATCATGTCGCTGATGGATGCCCTGTTCGGTTCGTCCATGGACAAGATCCTGCAGCAGATTTCGGTGGCGGAAGCCGTCAGCGCGGCGCTGCTGGACCGTTCCGGGTTGTATGGCGACATGCTGAAGCTGGCGGAATACATCGAGCGCATCGAGGATGCCCGGCCGCTGTTGCTGCCGACGCTGCACAAGCTCGGCCTGTCGATCGAGCAGCTGTATCAACTGGAAGTGGCCGCCTTCGAGTGGAGCAACTCGATCTCCAGTGCCGCGCGCTGAGCCGGCCGCCGGCGGCACCGCTACAATGAATGCATGAACAAGGCATTCGTTAAAGAGAGCGACGATGGCGACGACGAACTGGAAGCGGCGCTGCCGCAGATTCCGGCCGGCGCCAAAAACTACATCACCACCGCCGGCTACCAGCGCATCAAGCAAGAGCTGCTGAAGCTGATCGACGTCGAGCGGCCGGAGGTGGTGCGCATCGTCCACTGGGCCGCCTCCAACGGCGACCGCTCGGAAAACGGCGACTACATCTACGGCAAGCGCCGGCTGCGCGAAATCGACCGCCGCATCCGTTTCCTGACCAAGCGCCTGGATCTGGCGGAAGTGGTCGATCCAGCCGTACACCACGGCAGCGACCAGATATTTTTCGGTGCCACCGTGGTTTACCTGAATCAGGCCGGCGAGCAGCACACCGTGACCATCGTCGGCATCGACGAACTGGACCCGCTGAACGGCCGGATCAGCTGGATTTCGCCGGTGGCGCGCGCGCTGACCAAGGCGCGCGAGGGCGACGTGGTGACGCTGAAGACGCCGGCCGGCCTCGACGAGCTGGAAATCTTGTCGGTTCGATATCCTTCCGCCGGCTAGTTTGCTACACTGTCGGACCGCTTTTTTTCAGTCATCCGCTCCGCCCGTGACGCACCGGGACCAGGAGCGCCAGGCTGCCGGACCCGGCAGCGCGGCCGGCTGAGGTTCCGCGAACGCGCATCGGCGCCAGATTCCGCGGCACCCCTATTCCAATAAAAACGCCTGCCATCATGTCGATCATCTATTCCAGTCTGAACCACGCGCTGCGCGTGCCGCTGGCCGCCGAAGTGCATTCGCGGCCGCCGCTGCGCCTGTCGGCGCTCGAAAGCGTCACCCATTTCGCCGTCTATGCGGGTGATGCCGCGCCAGTCGCCAATGCCGCCGACCAGCACCGGCTGCTGTGCCAGCTGTGCGCCCATTTCGGCGTCGCCGGCCCCGGCGGCGAGGCCAAGTATTTCTTCCACGATTTCGGCCGTTTCCGCATGAAGTGGGAATGCCATACCGAATTCGCCACCTATACCTTCGCCCGCGCCCATGAACGGCCGCTGCCGCTGGCGGCGGCATTCGACCAGGTGCCGCTGTCGGAATTGCCGCAGCAGTGGCTGCAGTCGCTGCAGGGCAAGATCATGGTGGCCGCGCATCTGGTGCTGGACCAGCAGGCGGCCCCGGCCGAGGGGCCGGACGCGGAACTGCTGCAGGTGTTCGAGGGCAATGCGCTGGCGGCCGGGCGGATGGCGCAGGGTGGCCAGATCTGGACCGATTTCCGCATCCACGCGGATGGCTTCAACCGCTTCGTGGTGCGCGCGGTCGGTCCGCACGAACAGCAGGCGGCGCGGCTGGTGCAGCGCATCCTGGAGATCGAAACCTACCGGATGATGGCCTTGCTCGGCCTGCCGCTGGCGCAGCAATCGGCGCCGGCGCTGAGCGCGATCGAAGACCAGCTGGCGCGATTGACCGCGGCGATGGTCGATGCCGATCAGCCGAGCGCCGACGCGGCCGACAGCGCCGATGACGAGCAGGCGCTGCTGCGCGACCTGACCGGTCTGGCGGCGCGCATCGAGAAGCTGTCGCTCGACAACAGCTATCGCTTCGCGGCGGCGCAGGCGTATTTCCGGCTGGTGCGCGCGCGCATCGACGAGCTGCACGAAATCCGCATCGAAGGCGTGCCGACCATCGGCGAATTCATGGAGCGGCGTCTGGCGCCGGCAATGAATACCTGCGAGGCGATCGCCCGCCGCCAGGAAGGGCTGGCCGAGCGCATCGCCCATACCAACGACCTGCTGCGCACCCGCGTCGGTATCGTCCAGGAACAGCAGAACCGCAAGATCCTGCAATCGCTGAATGCCCGCGCGGCCCAGCAGTTGCGGCTGCAGCAGGCGGTGGAAGGGCTGTCGGTGGTGGCGATTTCCTACTATCTGGCCGGCTTGTGCAACTACGCCGGCAAGGCGGTCAAGGCCGGCGGCTGGCCGATCAATCCGGATGTCGCGACCGGCATCCTGGTGCCGTTCCTGACGTTTGGAGTCTGGCTCGGCCTGCGCCGGATGCGGCGCCACCTGCATGCGGGTTGACGCAGTCGTATTCGAAAATATGGGGAGTATGCGTTAAAAACGCCCGCCCCGCGCCCGGTACAGGCCGGCATGTCGGGGAGTATATGAAAACGCCAGGAGCTGGCGGCAAGGTCTAGCCGCGTTCGCGCAGGATGCGGGCGATGGCGCTGATGCTGCGCAGGTTGCGGATCATGCGCGCCAGGTGGATGCGGTTTTCGACCTGGATCGTGAAGGTGATCTGCGTCATCATCGGGTCCTTGTCGTCGTCCATGCTGACGTAGGTGATGTCGGCGTCGGCCTCGCCGATCTGGCCGGCCACCCGCGCCAGGATGCCTTTTTCGTTCCTGACCAGAATCTTCAGCCGGCAGTCGAAGCGCCGGCTCGGCTTGTCGCTCCAGACTACCGGAATCCAGCGCTCCGGCTCCTTGGCGCGCTGGCGCTTGCCGACGTAGCAATCCTCGACGTGCACCAGCATGCCCTGGTCGCGCTTCATCTGGCCGATGATGCGGTCGCCCGGAATCGGCTGACAGCACGGTGCCAGCTGCACCGACGAGCCTTCGCTGCCGTCGATGACGACCGGCTCCAGCGCGGCGGTTTCGCCGCTGGCGGCGCCGGCCGCCGCGGCGTCGCCATCCAGCAGGCCGTGGATGTGGCGCGCCACCAGCGGCGCCATGCGCTTGCCGATGCCGATATCGATGTACAGCTCGTCGAGCGACTTGGCGCGCGATTCGTTCAGCAATTTGTCGGTCAGTTCCGGCGGCAGCACCGGGTTCAGGTTCAGCGCGGTCAGCGCCTGCGCCAGCAGGCGCCGGCCGAGATCGAGCGATTCGCCCAGGTTGACGGTGCGCAGATGATGGCGGATCGCCGAACGCGCCTTGCCGGTGCGCACGAACGACAGCCAGGTCGGCATCGGCCGCGAGGTCGGCGAGGTGATGATCTCGACGATGTCGCCGTTGCGCAGTTCGCTGCGCAGCGCGGTCTGTTCGTGGTTGACCTTGGCGGCGATGGTCTGGTCGCCGATGTCGGTGTGGATGCTGTAGGCGAAATCGAGCACGGTGGCGCCGCGCGGCAGCGCGATGATTTCCGACTTCGGCGTGAACACGTAGACCGAATCGGGGAACAGGTCGACCTTCACGTGCTCCAGGAATTCAGCCGAATCGCCGGTCTGCTTCTGGATGTCCAGCAGCGACTGCAGCCAGGCGTGGGTGCGCTGCTGCAGGTCGGTCAGGTTGCCGTCGTCGTCCTTGTACAGCCAGTGCGCGGCAACGCCCGATTCGGCGACGCGGTGCATGTCGCGGGTGCGAATCTGGAATTCCACCGGCGTGCCGTAGGGGCCGATCAGCGTGGTGTGCAGCGACTGGTAGCCGTTCAGCTTGGGGATCGCGATGTAATCCTTGAACTTGCCCGGCATCGGCTTGTACATCGCGTGCAGCGTGCCGAGCGCGACGTAGCAGTTGGCGAAGCTGTCCACCACCACGCGAAAGCCGTAGACGTCCAGCACCTGCGAGAACGACAGATGCTTGTTGCGCATCTTGCGGTAGATGCCGTACAGGGTTTTTTCGCGCCCGTATACCTGCGATTCGATGCTGGCGGCGGCCAGCGTGCTGTTGACCGAATCGAGAATCTTGCTGACCACTTCGCGGCGGTTGCCGCGCGCCGCCTTGACCGCCTTCGACAGCGTCCGGTAGCGCAGCGGGTACAGGTGGGAAAAGGCCAGATCCTGCAGTTCGCGGTAGATGTTGTTCAGGCCCAGCCGGTGCGCGATCGGCACGTAGACTTCCATCGTCTCGCGGGCGATGCGGCGCTTCTTTTCCGCCGACATCGCGCCCAGCGTGCGCATGTTGTGCAGGCGGTCGGCCAGCTTGACCAGGATCACCCGCACGTCGCGCGCCATCGCCAGCAGCATCTTGCGGAAATTTTCCGCCTGCATCTCGATCTGGCTCTGGAATTCCAGCTTGTCGAGCTTGGACAGGCCGTCCACCAGCGTCGCCACCTGGGCGCCGAAACGTTCGATCAGTTCGTCCTTCTGGACGTCCTGATCTTCCATCACGTCGTGCAGCAGCGCCGCCATGATCGCCTGCGCGTCCAGCTTCCAGTCGGCGCAGATTTCGGCGACCGCGATCGGATGGGAAATGTACGGCTCGCCCGACATCCGCATCTGGCCCAGATGCATTTCATCGGAAAAGCGGTAGGCCTGGCGAACCTGCTTCAGTTCGTCCGGCGTCAGGTATTCGGAAAGTTTGCCGGTCAGCTGCGCGATCGAAGCTACGCGCGGATCGGCGGCGTCGGCCGTGGCGGCATCGGCGGGAGGCGTTTTACGGGGAGGGCGGCCGGCGGCCGGCTGGGCCGCCGCCGATAGCGTGGAATCCGTGGGCATCGGCTGATCCTCGGGGGATATCGGCGCCGCGATCGGGGATGCTAGACAGGAACCTTCTTCAGCATTTCGATGCCGACTTCGCCGGCGGCGATTTCGCGCAGCGCGATCACGGTCGGCTTGTCCTTGGCGTCGACCTTTGGCGTGTGGCCCTGCAGCAGCTGGCGGGCACGGTAGGTGGCGGACAGCGTCAGCTGGAAGCGGTTCGGTACTTGCTTGAGGCAGTCTTCAATGGTGATGCGCGCCATGATTGCTCCTGGAAGGAATTAGCGTAATTGTGTATGGATGCCCAGTTGGGCGAACAGGGGGGCGTTGCGCGCCGCTTGTTGCAGAAACCGGCAGCGGGTAGCTTGAACGATGGCGCTCAGCTGGGATAAAGCAACGGCAAACTCTTGATTAATAATAACATATTCGAACTCGGGAGCATGGGCGATTTCGCCGCCAGCGGCCAGCAGCCGGCGTGCGATCACCTGCGAATCGTCCTGTCCACGCTTCTTCAGCCGGTCTTCCAGCGCCGCGATCGACGGTGGCAGGATGAAGATGCCGACCGCGTTGGGAAAGCGCTGCTTGACCTGCTGCGCGCCTTGCCAGTCGATTTCCAGCAGCACGTCGATGCCGGCGGCGATCTGGTCGGCGATCTGCAGCCGCGAGGTGCCGTAGTAGTTGCCGTGGACTTCGGCCGATTCCAGGAATTCGTGCTGGCGGCGCCGCTCCAGGAAATCCTCGACCGAGGTGAAATGGTATTCGCGGCCGTGCTGTTCGCCGCTGCGCGGCGCGCGCGTGGTGTAGGAAATCGACAGCTTGATCGACGGCTCCTGCGCCAGCAGCGCGTTGACCAGCGTCGATTTGCCGGCGCCGGATGGCGCCACGACCATGAACAGGCTGCCGGAGGTGGCGGAAGCGTTGGACATCGGGACCCTTGAACGGAGCCGCCGCAAACGGCGCGCGGGACACGGCACGTCTTTGGCGATCAACTGGAATAGGGGGAGTATATCAAAAAAACGGCCTGTCACGGGCGCCCAGAGCCCGGTTTCAAAAATACAGCACCCAGTATGTGCTCCCGGCAGGCCGTTGACCGACGCATTCATGCTGCCGGCCGGGCATCTGCCGCTATTTTATCAGCGCCGGGCGGCGCTGCTGTTGTCCGCCGGCGGGTTTTTCCCCGGACTGGTGGCGGCCAGAGCGCGCTTGCGCATCGGCGTCAATGGCAGTCGGGGACGTTCTGGTCCAGATAGACTTCGAAGGCGATGTTGCGCACCGCCTTGGCCAGCAACTGGCGCGGCGTGTTGGCGGCGCGCCATTCGAGCGCGGCTTGCTTCAGGAAGCGTGCGGTCGCCGCATCGCCGCGTGGCGACGCCAGCACCAGCGGAATTTTCGGCCCGACCGGCAGCCGCGCCGAGAATTTTTTCCATTCCGGCAGCTTGATCAATTCTTCCAGCAGGGCGCTGTCGTGCACGGCGGCGTCGCATTCGCCGGTGCGCAGCGCCAGCAACGCATCGGCCGGCGCCCTGTAGCGCTGTTCGATCGCGCCGTAGCTGGTGGCGGCCCAGCCGGCGTAGCGGCCGTCTTCGGAGACGCAGACGATGCGTCCCTTCAGCTGCGCCCAGCTCTTGATGGCGGTGTCGGTGCGCATGATGGCCATCGGCGCGGTCATGTAGCCGGTCGGAATCACGGTGGCGTGGCGGTACAGCGGATCGCCGTCGGCCACCGCCAGCAGCAGCAGATCGACGCCGCCATCGGCCAGCAGCCGGGCGCCATCGGCAGCGCTGGCGGCGCGGGTGGTGGCGCCCAGTTGCAGGCGCCGTCCGAGATCCTCCGCCAGCGCCGCTTCGACACCTTCCGGCGTGCGGAATTTGGCGCCGGCGCGATACGGCGGCGCCAGGTGTTCGATGCCGACCGCCAGCTGGCCGCGCTGGCGCGCGCGCTCCAGATTGTCGGCCGAGGCGGCGACGCACAGGCCGCCGAGCGCGGCAAGTGCCAGCATGCGCAGCCAGCGGGAATGGAGCAGGGCGGACATGGTCATCGTCACACGTATTGATAGCGCAGCAGGCGGTGCTTCAGGTTTTCCAGGATCAGCTGGTCGATCAGCGCCGCCAGCACGGCGATGGTCAGGATGTTGGCCATCACGCCGACCATGTCGGCGGTTTCGCCGGAATATGCCAGCGAGCGGCCCAGGCCCTTGCCGAAGCCGATCAGCATTTCGGCCGAAATCAGTGCGCGCCAGGCATTGCCGAACGCCAGCTGGGCGCCGGTGATCAGTTCCGGCATCACCGCCGGCAGATACACGCGCTTCAGCATGTCCCAGCGCGAGGCGCCCATCACCCGCGCCGCCGACACATGCACCTTCTGCACGCTTTCGGTGGCATTCATCACCGACAGCGCCGCCGGGAAGAAGGCGGCCAGCGCCACCACCACGACGATCGGCAGATTGCCGAAACCCATCAGGATCAGGAACAGCGGCACCCAGGCGATCGACGGAATCGACTGCAGGATGATGATCGCCGACTTCAGCACTTCGCGGAAGAAGAACAGCACGCCGCCGACCAGGCCGAAGCCGATGCCGAACAGAAGCGCCGAGCCGTAGCCACCGGCCAGCCGGAACAGGCTGTTGCCGAGCGTCTGGCGGAATTCCGCCGACAGCACGTCATGCCACAGGCGTGCCATCACGGTCGGCACGCCGGGCATCAGGAAATCCGGCAGGGTCCAGGCGGCGATCTGCCAGCCGAACAGGATCAGGACGATCGCCAGTGCCATGGCGAGATGTTTACGGTAACCGGAAATAATGTGTGATGTGCTCATCGAATAACGAAAACAAGATGGCCGGCGTATGCCGGCCATCGATTCAAGACGGGATTGCAGCCGGATGGATTATAGCTGCCGATATCGTTCCGATATCGCCCGTCGCGCCTGCTGGCGGAAGCCTTCTTACAGCTTGCGCTCCTTCTGCCAGCTGAGGTCGAGAATGCCCTTGACGTCGAACGGCTTGTCGTCGCGGGTCTTCAGCGCACCCTGCGACTGCAGGATGTCGGCGATTTCCTGCATCCGCGCCTCTTCCTTGGCGGTCAGCGTCGGCGTGAAGGTCTGGCTCTTGATGGCGTCGCGGATCACGTCGTCGCGCGGCACCTCGCCGTGCTTCAGGGTCTTCAGCGTCGGTTCCGAGATGAAGTAGCCGGAGATCAGCCTGGCTGCTTCTTCCGGTTTCTTCTGCAGCAGGTCGATCGCTTCGCGCTGGGCGTCGAGCGACTTCCAGACCGCATCCTTCTTCTTCTTCAGGGTTTCGCCAGAGGTGATCACCACCATGCACGGGAAGGGCCAGACTTCGCCGATCTCGTAGATCTGCTTGACCGGTGCGATCAGCTGGGCGATGCGCGCCTGCGGTTCGAACAGGAAGGCGGCGTCGACGCGCTTGCCGACCAGCGACTGCACCGCCACCTGCGGACTGACGCCCATGATGTTCAGATCGTCGGCTTTCAGGCCGGCGTTCTTCAGCACCACGCCCTTCAGCACCGTATCGGCGGTACTGCCTTCAGCCTGCGATGCCAGCGTGTGGCCCTTCAGGCCGGCGACGTCCTTGATGCCGGTGTCTTCACGCACCACGATCGAGTGATAGCCCTGCTGGGCGCCGCCCACCACCTTCAGATCGGCGCCCTTCGAGGCCCAGGCAGCGGCATTGGTGAAGCCGAGCACGCCGGTGTCGAGCTGGCCGCCGACGATTGCCTTGATCAGATCGGTGCCGGACTTGAACTCGACCATTTCAACGTCCAGCCCCTGCTTCTTGTAGAAGCCGCCTTCGTAAGCGGTGATCGCCTGCGCGTCGTCCATCACGCGCAGATAGCCGACCTTGAATTTTTCGGCGGCGCTGGCCTGGCCGGCCACGGCCAGGGCGGCCAGCGCCGGGATCAGCAACCGGGACAGTTTCGATGCCACTTGCTTCATGCTGCGACTCCTTCCAGAGTGTTTTCGAATTCTTCGTGTTCGGCGTGGATGCCGAGCAGGCCCAGGATCTCGCGCCGCATGTCGGCGAATTCGGACAGATCGTGGGTCTTTTCGTGGTGCTGCAGGTTGAATTCCTTCAGCACCGTGGCCGGGCGGCTGCTGAACACCAGGATACGGTCGGCCAGGAACAGCGCTTCGTCGACGTCATGCGTGACCAGCAGCACAGTCGGCCGCACTTCGCGGATCAGCTGGCGCAGCGCATCCTGCAGCGTCATGCGGGTCAGCGCGTCGAGCGCGCCGAACGGCTCGTCCAGCAGCAGCGCCTTCGGGCTGGCGACGAAGGCGCGTGCCAGCGCCGCGCGCTGCCGCATGCCGCCGGACACCTGATGCGGGTAATAGTCTTCGAAGCCCTTCAGGTTGACCTTGGCCAGCCAGGCGCGCGCCTGCTGCTGGGCTTCCTGCCGGCCGACCTTCTGGAATTCCAGCGCCATCGCGACGTTCTGCAGCAGCGTCTGCCACGGATACAACGCGTTTTCCTGGAACATCAGCGTGCGTTCCGGACTCGGCCCGGTCACCAGCTTGCCGTCGGCCAGCATGCGGCCACCGCTCGGCAATTCGAGGCCAGCGGCGATGTGCAGCAGCGTCGACTTGCCGCAGCCGGACGGCCCGACCAGGGCCACCAGCTCGCCGCTGTCGATGTCGCGGCTGAAATCGTCCACCACGTGCAGGCGGGAAAAACGCTTCGTTACATGTTCAAAGGACAGCTTCATCGGCGCGGCAATCGTCGGAATGAAAAGGGAGGGGCGGGATGGCCAAAGGGACAGACAGTCCACGCGCACCGTGAGGGACGGCGCGCACCGGTCGGACTGTAGGTTTTTATTGGATCGCAAACAACGATTTTTATGCTCTTTGCATATGCGAAAAACGTATATGGAGCGTTTTTCGCCTGCGTTGTCGCATCTGCCGCCGGCCGGGGCAGGAGAGGGAGGGCGTTATTCCAGGTTCTGTACCTGTTCGCGCATCTGGTCGATCAGCAGCTTCAGCTCCATCGAGGCATCGGCCAGTTCCTTGATCGCGGCCTTGGAGCCGACGGTGTTGGCTTCTCGGTTCAGTTCCTGCATCATGAAATCCAGCCGCTTGCCGACCGCGCCGCCTTTCTGCAGGATGCGCCGGGTTTCGGTCAGGTGCGCGGCCAGCCGCGACAGTTCCTCGGCGATGTCGATGCGGATGCCGTACAGCGTCACTTCCTGGCGGATGCGTTCCAGCGCTTCCTCGCGCGTTACCGAAGATGGCGCGCCGGCCTGCAGGCTGACGCCGAGCGCATCCTGCATCCGTTCCACCGCCTTTTGCTGGAATTGTCCGATCACTTGCGGCACCAGCGGCGTGATGCGGGCGACGATCTGTTCCATCGCGTCGATTCGGGTTTCCAGGGCCGTTCGCATCGCCGCCCCTTCGCGCGCGCGCGATTCGATGAAGGCATCCAGTACGGTCCGGGTGGCGGCGGCGGCGTCCGCCTGCAGCGTATCCTGACCGATTTCGGCCTCCTCCAGTACGCCCGGCCAGCGCAGCAATTCCTGTATCGACAGCGGCGCGGCGTCGGCAAACTGGCCGCGCAGCGTCCGCTGCATCTCGGCCAGCTGCGCCAGCACGGCGGCGTTCAGTGCCTGGCTGCCACCATCGGCGGCGCGCCGGCCGAAACTGACCCGGCATTCGACCTTGCCGCGGCCGACGCGGGCGATGATGGCCTCGCGCAGCATCGGTTCCAGTGCGCGCAGATCGTCGTTGATGCGGAACTGCAGGTCGAGGAAACGCGAGTTGACGCTCTTGATTTCGAGGGTGATGGTGCCGCTGGCGGTTTCCCGGGAATGGACCGCGTAGCCGGTCATGCTGCAGATGGTCAAGGCTCAGTCTCCGATCTTGTCTTTACAAAACAGGGATCTATACACACAATCACAGATATATCTGTCTGGAAAATCATGGCTACGCAAAACAACGCTCCGCTGCCTGACGGGCTTGAGATTGCCGGATACCGCATTGTAAAGAAGATTGCTTCCGGTGGTTTCAGTATTGTCTACCTTGCCTACGACGCCGACGGCAACGCGGTCGCCATCAAGGAATTCCTGCCCAGTTCGCTGGCGCTGCGTCAGCCGGGCGAGCTGATTCCGGCGATTTCCGCGGAAAACCTGCAGACTTTCCGGGTCGGGCTGAAATGCTTTTTCGAGGAAGGACGGGCGCTGGCGCGCATCGCCCACCCGAACGTGGTGCGCGTGGTGAATTTCTTTCGTGCCAACGAAACCGTCTATATGGTGATGGTGCACGAATCCGGCCGTTCGCTGCAGGACCACATCCTGCGCCGCCGCGACAAGGGCGAGCGGCCGCTGGTATCCGAAAAATTCATCCGCAAGATGTTCAGTCAGGTGCTGAACGGCTTGCGCGAAGTGCATACCAACAAGCTGCTGCATCTGGACCTGAAGCCGGCCAACATCTATCTGCGGATGGACGGCACGCCGATCCTGCTGGATTTCGGCGCCGCCCGCCAGACCCTGAAGGCCGATTCGCCGAAGCTGTATCCAATGTATACGCCGGGCTTCGCGCCACCGGAACTATATGGCAAGAATGGCAATCTCGGGCCGTGGACCGACATCTACAGCATCGGCGCGTCGATCTTTGCCTGCATGGTCGGCGCGCCGCCGCAGGCGGCCGATCAGCGCAAGAAAAATGACCGGATGGAAGGGCACTTCCGCAAGCTGGAGGAAGTCTATTCGAAGGAGTTGGTCGATGTGGTGCGCTCCTGCCTGAAGATCGATCCGCTGGAGCGGCCACAGAGCGTGTTCGCGCTACAGAAGGCGCTGATGCAGCCGATGCCGGCCAACCATGCCGGCGATGCGATGAGCCGGATTTCACACCGCCTCCGCGAGTTGTTCAGCCACTTCGGCAGAAAGCCGGTCAACACCAACACGATTCAGGAAAACACGCTGTAATACAATACCAAGCTGTTTCGGCCTGCCCTTTCTCACGCGATGCGATTCTCCGTTTACCAGGAAAGCCTGATCGGCGGCCGCAAGGTCAACCAGGACCGGATGGGCTACAGCTTCACCCGCGACGCGCTGCTGCTGTTGCTGGCCGACGGCATGGGCGGCCACATTCAGGGCGAAATGGCCGCCACCATCGCGATGCAGACCATCGGTGCGCTGTTCCAGCAGCATGCGGCACCTTTCGTGCGCAAGCCCGAGCGTTTTCTGGAAGACAGCTTCTTTGCCGCCCACCACGAAATTCACCGCTACTGCGCGGTCAACCGTCTGCCGGAAACGCCGCGCACCACCATCGTCGCTTGCCTGGTCCAGCACAACAGCGCCTACTGGGCGCACTGTGGCGATTCGCGGTTGTACTGGATGCGCAACGGCCAGATTCTGTCGCGCACGCGCGATCATTCGCGCATCGAAACGCTGATCGCGCAGGGCAAGGTCGATCCGTCCGAACGTGCCACCCATCCGGACCGTAACAAGCTGTTCAACTGCCTGGGGGCGCCGAATCTGCCGATCGTCGAAATCTCGCGTCGCGCCAGCCTGCAGGGCGGCGACGTGCTGCTGCTGTGCTCGGACGGCCTGTGGTCGGTATTGCCTGACCACGTGCTGGCGCAGCGGCTGCAGGACAGCACCATCGTGCGCGCGGTGCCGGAGTTACTGAGCAATGCGGTCGGCATCGCCGGCAAGAGCAGCGACAATGTCACCGCGCTGGCGATGATGTGGGAAGGCGCCAGCGCCAGCCTGAACGACAGCACCACCGTTACCACTCATACGCTGCCGGTCGGCAGCGTCACCACTACTATTCAGGCGCCGCGCCACGCTGACCTCGAAGACGCCGATGTGTTCAACGAGGTTGAAATCGAAAAGGCGATCGAGGAAATCCGCGGTGCCATCGAAAAATCCTCGCGCCTGACCTCCCGCAATTAGGAAATCCATGTCCGACATCACCCGTCCCAGCGGACGTGCCGCCGACGCCTTGCGCGCGGTGCGCCTGACCCGCCATTACACCAAGCATGCGGAAGGTTCCGTTTTGGTCGAATTCGGCGACACCCGCGTGTTGTGCACCGCCAGCATCGAAGAAAAGGTGCCGCCCTTTTTGAAAGGCAAGGGCCAGGGCTGGTTGACCGCCGAATACGGCATGCTGCCGCGCTCGACCCATACCCGCATGGACCGCGAGGCGGCCAAGGGCAAGCAGTCCGGCCGCACCCAGGAAATCCAGCGCCTGATTGGCCGCTCGCTGCGCGCGGCGTTCGACTTGAGCGCCTTTGGTGAGCGCACGCTGCAACTGGATTGCGACGTGCTGCAGGCCGATGGCGGTACCCGTACCGCCGCCATCACCGGCGCGATGGTCGCCGCTCACGATGCCTTCACGCAGTTGGTCGAACGTGGCGTGCTGGCGGCGCTGCCGCTGCGCCATTTCGTCGCGGCGGTGTCGGTCGGGGTCTATCGCGGCCAGCCGGTGCTGGATCTGGACTATCTGGAAGATTCCGCCTGCGATACCGACATGAACGTGGTGATGACCGAGGCCGGCGGTTTTGTCGAAGTCCAGGGCACTGCCGAGGGCGCGCCGTTCGAGCGCGCCGCGATGGAGCGGCTGCTGGATCTGGCGCAGCAGGGTATCGCCAGCCTGACACGGCTGCAGAAGCAGGCGTTGGGGCTGGAGCGGTGATCGGGCAACACATGGGCCTGAATCAAACCCTGGTGCTGGCATCGAACAATGCCGGCAAGCTGCGTGAATTTGGCCAGATGCTGGCGCCGGCCGGCTTCGTCGTGCGTCCGCAAGGCGATTTCGGCGTGCCGGAAGCACCCGAGCCATATCTGACCTTCGTCGAAAATGCCTTGGCCAAGGCGCGTCACGCGGCGCAATCCACCGGCCTGCCGGCGCTGGCGGACGACTCCGGTGTTTGTGTCCAGGCCTTGCGTGGCGCGCCCGGCGTGCTCTCGGCGCGCTATGCCGGCGAGCCGAAATCGGATGCTGCCAATAACCGCAAGCTGATCGACGACCTCGCTGCGCACGCCGACAAATCGGCCTACTACTATTGTGTGCTGGTGCTGGTGCGACATGCCGACGATCCGCAACCGATCATTGCCGACGGCCGTTGGGATGGCCAGATCGTGGCCGCGGCGCGTGGCACCAACGGTTTCGGCTACGACCCGCATTTCTGGCTGCCGGAACTCGGCAAGACTGCCGCCGAACTAAGCGCTGACGACAAAAACAAGGTGTCCCACCGCGCACAGGCGCTGCGTGTGCTGGTGGAAAAATTGCGATGATTCCAATCAAGCCGGCCGCTGCCGGCGCACCGACCACTTCCGCCGTCACCGATGCGACTGCTGCCGCCACTGCCTTCCTGAAACCGGGGATGCTGAACCTGCCGGCGCTGCCGCCGCTGTCGCTGTATGTCCATTTTCCCTGGTGCGTGCGCAAATGTCCGTACTGCGACTTCAATTCGCATGAAGTGCAGGGCGGCTTCCCGGAGGACGACTACCTGGATGCGCTGCGCGCCGATCTGGAAAGTGCGCTGCCGCTGATCTGGGGGCGGCCGATCTATACCGTGTTCATCGGCGGCGGCACGCCGAGTCTGTTGTCGGCCGCCGGCGTTGATCGGCTGCTGTCCGATCTGCGCACGCTGCTGCCGCTGGATGGCGCCGCCGAAATCACGCTGGAAGCCAACCCCGGCACCTTCGAGACGGAAAAATTCAAGGCCTACCGCACCAGCGGTATCAACAGGCTGTCGATCGGCATACAGAGTTTCGACTCGCAACGTCTGCAGGCGCTCGGCCGCATCCACGACGGCACCGAGGCGCGCCATGCGGTCGAGATCGCGCAGACGCATTTCGACAATTTCAATCTTGATCTGATGTACGCGCTGCCCTCGCAAACCCTGCGGCAGGCACGCGAGGATCTGGACACCGCGCTTGGCTTCGCGCCGCCGCATCTGTCGCTGTACCACCTGACGCTGGAACCGAACACCTATTTCGCCAAATACCCGCCGCCCTTGCCGGACGACGACGCCAGTGCCGAGATGCAGGACATGATCGACGAACGCACCGAGGCCGCCGGCTACCATCACTATGAAGTGTCGGCCTACGCGCAGCCGGGCCGGCAGGCGCGGCACAACCTGAATTACTGGCGCTTTGGTGATTACCTCGGCATCGGCGCCGGCGCCCATTCGAAGATTTCCTTCCCGCACCGCATCGTCCGGCAGGCGCGCTACAAGCAGCCAAGGGCCTATCTGGAGCATATGCGCAACGGCAGCCAGATTTTCGAGCAGGCGGAAATCAGCCGTGCCGATCTGGGTTTCGAATTCATGCTGAACGCGCTGCGGCTGTCCGACGGCTTCGAGGCTAACCTGTTCGCGCAACGTACCGGGACTCCGATCAGCGCGATAGAAAAGCAACTCGATGCGGCGGAAGCAAAGGGGCTGCTGCTGCGTGATCATCAAAGCATCGTGCCGACCGAACTCGGCAAACGCTTCCTGAATGATCTGCAGCAGATGTTTCTGCATGCCTGATGGGAACCGGAAGGGGGCTTCGGTATAATCCGCCTGCGGGATCGGCACGGAGTGCCGGCAGGTTTCCGCAATCCCCGATACTGGAGGTGTGGCCGAGTGGTTTAAGGCACTGGTCTTGAAAACCAGCGAAGGTTTGCGCCTTCCGTGAGTTCGAATCTCACCGCCTCCGCCAGAAAATTTGCATGCAAGCGCCTTTCGAGGCGCTTTTTTTTCGTCCCTCCCTGCGGTGCTGTTCCAGGAAATGCGGCCAGCCGTCCAGGCGTGGCCCGATAGTTCGCCTGCGCGGGTGCTCGGGCCGCGGCACTGAGGCAACCCGCATATCCCCTGGGAAACTATGCGGTGATCCCCTTGTTCTGTGCATTCGGCAGGACCGATCAGCCACCCCCTTCACTTCCAGTTCGGTTGGTGCTTCTTCGGTGAGATATCGCGCACCACCTCGACAAGTTGCGTCAGCGTCTCGTTCCGTGTCTGGGAGTCGTGCTTTTGATGCCACGGATGTTGCCCAGATCAAACTCAGGCGAAAGAAAGGTCAACACATGGTCTGTGCGATTTTGGCGGCCGGATTTTGGCCAACTACTAGAACAGCATGACCTGGAAGTTGTGCCAGCCGGTACCAGGCATGGGGTGGATTTCCTGAAATCATGTGGATGATATTTCCGGCGTTCCCCGTTTTAGCTTGATGCGAAGTTTGATGGTTGGCACTATTGCCAGCACGTTGGTAACAAATGTTTTCTACAAAAAACCATGCTTGAGTAAGAGAGGGGGAGGTTCTCCTCGATCTGTATCGATGCATGAGAAATTTGTAGGTCAATCATAGCGGGAATCCGCTTGAATGCCGCCGGGAGCCTGGATGTTATCGGTAGGTTGAATCGTTGTAGCAAGGGAAAGTATTCATGCTCACACATGGGCAGAGATGCTTCTGTAGGCTTGAATATTTTATTTAAATCATGGAGATGAAATGAGAAACAAAGTACTCTTGGCCTCGCTTGGGATGGCGGCAAGTATGGCAGTTCATGCTCAGACTTCGGTTACGTTCTATGGAATCATCGATACCGGCGTCGGGATTGTAAATAATGGTGGTACTGATCTCAAGACCGGCCAGAGTGCGAAAAGCACGCTCATCATGGCGCAAGGCGGCCTGAACTCGAGTATCTACGGTTTCCGTGGTACCGAAGATCTTGGAGGTGGATTGAAGGCAACCTTCAACCTGGAAGGTCAGTTCGATTCGACCGACGGCGCACAACTCGGGAACCTGTATTCTCGGAAGGCGCTGGTTGGCTTGTCCGGCCCCTGGGGTGAAATCTCGTTGGGGCGTGACTGGACACCGGCGTTCTATGCGGGTGTCTACCACGAACTGAATTCCTATACGCTGCTTGGTAACTCCCTGGTCTACTGGACCGGTAATGGTACTCGCAGCAACAACGGGATTTTTTATAAATCGCCAGTCGTCAACGGTTTCATGGCCCGCGCGATGGTTGCTACCGGAGACTGGGATGGTACCGGCAGCGGCAACCGTAACGAAGGCAAGTATGTGTCGCTCGCTGGCTTCTATACTCCGAGTGATAGCGGTGTGACTGCATCGGTCTACTATAACCGCAGAACTGGTGGTCCGTTGGCGGCATCGGGCAGCGTTGCGCTGTTCAATGGCCAACCGCTTGCCTCGACCGACTTTGGTATCGGTGGTGGCTACAAATGGGACCGCTATCGTGTCGTGGCTGGATATAACCAGATCAATCCGGATGGGGCTCCCAAGCTGCAAATGGCAACCGCCGGTATTGGTATCAAGCTGATTGCCCAGGATGAACTGACGTTCCAGGTGGTGTCGATCAAGCGTAACGATCCTACGGGCGTTGCGCCACGTGCCAACATCTTCAGCGCATCGTATGTGTATCCGTTGTCGAAGCGCACTCGCCTTTACGGCTCGATTGCGCAGGCGAACAACAATGAAACCGGTCAATTCGGGATCAGCAGTGCAGCACAATCCTTTACGCCGCTCAGCCCTGGCGGAAATCCGAAGGGATTGATGGTTGGTATTACTCATACCTTCTGATCGACTTCCCTGATTTGACGCAAGCTCAAGTTTTGGCTGCGGGCCTCCTGTTGTTTCGCAACGGGAGGCCTTTTTTTGTCGGCGAGTAGTGCCGTTTTTGATTCGAGATTTTTTCAGGTTCATACAGGACGTGTAGTGCAAGGAAAATTTCTGCATACCGGACGGATTTTCAATTTCTGAAATACTAAAAATTGCAATTATGGAGACTGCAGGTAGATTCCCTTTGTGGTTGTTTGTCCTTGGAGCGATGAGTGCCATTGGGGGATTGTCTATCGACATGTACCTTCCCAGTTTCGTATTGATTGCCAAGGATTTACAGGCCAGTGGTGGGATGGTGCAGCTGACGTTGGCCGGCTTTTTTCTCGGCTATGCATCTGGCCAACTTGTATGCGGTCCTCTCAGCGATCGGTTCGGACGCAAACCGCTGTTGTACATCGGACTTGGGATTTTTATTTCGACGTCCTTGGGATGCATGCTGGCTCCCAATGTCCTTTTTCTCGTTGGTTTGCGCTTTTTGCAAGGGTTGGGCGCGTGCGCCGGCATTGTTGTTGGACGCGCCACGATCCGTGATAAATGCGGCCCTGAGGAATCCGCCAAAGCCTACTCGATGATGATGCTGGTTTCCGGGCTTTCACCAGTCCTGGCCCCACTGTTGGGGGGCTGGACCATGCTCCTGTTCGGCTGGCGTGCCATTTTTGCCGTATTGGTTCTCGGCGGTTTGATATGCCTGGTGTTGATGCATTTCAAGCTTGAAGAAACTCTTGATCGAAGCAAGACCGCGCCATTCCGGGTTGCCGCCGTCGCGCGGCAGTATGGGGTGCTACTGGGCGACCGGTATTTTGTCGCTTGCGCGCTCTGTGGTGGATTGATTCATGCGGGGGTTTTTGCCTACGTTTCCAGTTCCCCGGCAATTTTGATCAACGCTTTTGGCGTTCCTGCCCAGAACTATGGACTGGTGTTCGGCGCCAATGCCTTGGGCATGATCACGGTTGCGCAAATCAATGCCAGAGTCGTGCGTCGCTTTCCTCTTGAGGTGCTGTTGCAGAAGGCGATTGCCCTGATGGTGGCCTCTGCATTTTTCATGCTGATTTTGCAACTTTCCGGATTCAATACCTTGTGGGTGATGCTGGTGGGTTTCTTTGTCTTCATATCCAGTTTCGGGGCGATTGCACCGAATGCTTCCGCTTTGGCCATGACCAAGCATGGAAAGTATTCCGGTACGGCATCCGCATTGTTGGGCGCGATACATTTTTCACTCAGCACGGTAAGCTGCATGGTCGTCAGTATCTGGCAGGACGGTACTGCTCTTCCATTGTTGACCGTCGCATCACTGTGCGCTCTTGCAAGCATGCTGGTCAGGTACTACATGATTCAGCCCCGGACGATTGCAAAAATCTCGACCGAGTGCAGCCAGACCACGACATAGGCTGCGTTGACCCGGTTTCCCCATTTTGCGTAGCTGATGATGCTGAATCGCTTTGAAAAATATGCCGGTCAAGTGCGGTTTGGTAAAACCGTATTTCCCGTTGTCGACCAGTCGATGCGATCCGGCGTCGGAGCCGGCTTGATCTTGCACGTCCTGTCATGACGAATTCGTAGTCATCGTCTGCAACCATGATGCATTCGTTGGCTGTGAAACTCCAATCGGTCATGCGAAAGTGATTGTCGGGTGCCGCCACACCCTGTTCAACATGCTGGTGTGAAATTCAAGAAATTCTTTTGTTTGGGCATCTGCGGCTGCTGAAAATATCGGCCGCACCACCTGATCCATGGGAAAATTCATGTTGTAAAAAAATCTTCTAAAAAATAGATCGGAATGGCGGCGATCTCTATCGGTTCTCTCCGGTAAAATATGGCAAGCAATGCTTCGAACGGGCCGCTAGTCTCAGCATGCCTGGACGATTCACGGGGGAGCTTTCTACCTTGGCAACAGTTTCCAGTTTCACTTCGACAGCCGGTGTTGCGCCAACGCCGGACGAAGTTCGACAGCCTTTCATCAAGAAAAATCTGGCTGATCTTCCTTATCGCCGCTTGCCATATATCGATGCTGCTGTCGAAGTGGACTATTCGTCAAACGGGGAAATTCTGATGCGTTCCCCGGTTCCTCTGCTGGAGGCGCCGGTACGTACTTTGTCGGAGTGGTTGCCGCACTGGGCGCAGCGACGGGGCGATTTGCCAATGCTGGCGCGGCGCGGTACGGACGGTGCCTGGAATTACTTGACGTGGGGAAACATGTGGGACGCTGTCCAGCGTATCGGCAGCGCTTTGCTTCAACTCCCTTTGTCAAAACAGCAGCCGTTGATGGCGCTCTCTGGCAATTCGCTGGAATATGCGGTATTGAAGCTTGCCGCGGATTACGTCGGTATTCCATTCGTTCCGGTTTCGCCTTCCTACTCCGCAATTGCGGGGGCATCGCGCCGGTTACAGGATATCCATGCCCTGGTGCAGCCCGGCATGATATTTGTCCAGTCGGCAGCCCTGTACGCAGAGGCGCTGGCTGCGCTTTCGATTGATGCCGCTCGTGTGATCACGGTGTCTGACTGTGCGGGGCAGATATCCTATGCATCGTTGCTGCAGACGGATATCAGTGCCAGTTTCGAAGCTGCGCACGAACAGATCGATCCGGAAGATATGTGCAGTATTTTCTTTACATCCGGATCGACCGGGATGCCGAAGGGCGTCGTGTGTAGCTACCGGATGCTGGTTACCGCCCAGCAGATGGCTTTCCAGCTATACCGTAAGCCACCCGACACGGCTCCTGTTTATCTGGATTGGCTGCCGTGGCACCATGCCTTTGGCGGGATGGCCAATTTTTCCCGGCTATTGCGGCATGGGGCTACGCACTACATCGATGATGGACGCCCGACCGAGTCGAATTTTGGCGAAACGCTGAAAAATCTGCGCGAGATCAGTCCGGATGCCCTGAATGGCGTGCCATTGCTGTTTTCCATGTTGGCTCCGGAGCTGCAGAAAAATCCCGAACTGGCGCGTTCGCTGTTTTCTTCCAGGCTTGAATCCCTGACTTATGGCGGGGCGGGGCTTGTGCCGGAGATATGGAATGCCATGCAACATGCGGCAGTGGCCGTATGTGGAGAAAAAATTCCTTTCCTGAGCGGCTTGGGTGCGACCGAAACATCATCCCTTGGGGTTTTTTTCCACTGGACTGCCGATGTCATTGGCAATATCGGCTTGCCTCTGCCAGGGTGTGAGCTAAAGTTGGTGCCCTTGACGAGTGAAGGGCGCTATGAAGTGCGAATGCGCGGGCCCAACGTCTTCAAGTATTATCTTGCTCTCCCGGAGCTGAGCGCCAAGGCCTTCGATGAGGACGGTTACTACCGCATGGGAGACGCGGTGACGTTCATGGATCCCGCTGATCCGTCGCAAGGTCTCAGGTTTGCCGGCCGCATGAACGAAGATTTCAAACTGTCAAACGGGACATGGATAGTTGCTGATCAAACACGTTTGCAGTTACTCAACGATCTGGCGCCGTTGATCAGGGAATTGGTTCTGTGCGGACGCGATCGGGATTATCTTGGGGCGCTTGCTTGGCTGAATGAGCAGGAATGCCGAAGATTGCTTCCCGAGCTGGCTACCGCTACCGTGGACGACCTGGTGCGGCATCCGCAACTGCAGCAACTGATTCGAGCAAGCCTGATGCGGCAATCCGCTCGCTCCGGTTCCTTTCATCTTCAGCGTCTGGCGTTGATGGGCAGCCCTCCAGACATCAAATACGGTGAGGTAACGGACAAGGGGGTCAGTCAGATGGCGGTGCTCCAGCACCGTGTTGTCGACGTCGACATGTTGTACCAAGACCCTCCGGCGGCGAATGTTGTTGCATTGTCTGCGGCTGGAACTTGAGTCGGGTGGTCGCTCTTATTACATACGTGATTTTGTCGTCGTCCGCATCCGGTGTTGATCCAGGCAGTGCATCTTATCGCCGCCGCATCGGCCGATCGCAGGCCCGTCCACCCATATGGCGCCAACGCTCGATGGTGCGAGGATCAGTCGTCCCGACTCAATTTCACTGAGTCAGACATCAATTTTTATTATCAGATAAGTACTTTGATTTAAGTGTCGGTACGGGGAAAGGCATGTCGCTAACTACGTCAGTCAAATCGGCGATTCGGGTCATTGAGGTATTGGAGTTTTTCGCGAAAGCTCAGGAACCTTGCTCTCTCAAGGATATTATCCAGAGTTTGCAATATCCCCAGTCCAGTACGACTATCCTGCTCAAGAATCTGGTCGGTATCGGATACCTGAATTACGATCGGCAGCGGCGCAAGTATTTTCCTACCATGCGCCTGGCTCGCCTCGGCGATTGGGTGCCTGCGGCCTTGTTCGGCAATGGCCGTGTGTTCGATGTGATGAATGATCTTCATAACATCACGGGCGACAACATCGGCCTTGGCATCCAGAACGATGTATTCCTCCAGTACATCAAAAACATCGAATCCGGATATCCGGTCAATTTTTCGATTCCGGAAGGCAGCATGCGCCTGTTGACCCAGTCCGCTGCTGGCTGGATGCTCCTGGCGCTACAGGATGACAAGAAAATCGATTACACCGTGCGTCGGGCCAATATCGCGGTAGATCGGCCGGAAGATAGGGTCAAGGTCGAAGAGTTTCTCGCGCAAATGCCATCCATACGCGAGCAGGGGTATGCGTATGCCGAAAATATCCCATTCGTCGGTGCCGCGACGATCTGCGTTCCGTTGCCAATCACGGTCCAGGGGCAGCCTGTGGTGATGAGTGTCGGTGGTTCGATCGAGCGTATTCAGCCGCGCAAGAACGAACTTCTGAAATTGTTGTTGCGCAGCGCCCAATCCCTGGTCTGCGATGCCGCGCAGCCTGATGACGCCGCATCCGAGGATGCGGCGGAGGAGGCATCGCAAGTGGCGAACATGGCCGACGTCGATGGCCAGTCGGTCGAGTTGCCTGTGCAAAGCAAGGTTGTCCGAAGCTGGTTTGATGCACTCGGTGATTTCGACGTGAAGGGGCGCCGTCTCGTGCCTTGATGCCGTGTCCCCCTGTTTCAGCAGGGGAGGCGTCCAAGGCATTGTTCTGATCTTCTGCCGTCTTTCCAATCCCGGTCCCTGTTGGCGAGGAAGCATTCCGGGTGAATCCGCTTTCCCTCAGATGATCATGCCGGGGTCCTTCCCCGGAGTGTTCGAACCGGAAATTCTCCAGAGTTCTCTCTGCGCCGCCATTCAATAGTCACACACCATAGTCCGGTGAAGGCGGGGGGAGGGGGCTCGAAATTTCCCACCGCCTGGTGGCGCGTCGAATTACGTACGTGATCTTTGCACGCGCGCGCTTTTTTTCTTGAATCAAACTTCGTACTTGTCGCACCATCTACGTTCAAGCAAGGATGGTTGTTGGTTCGCTACGCATAGAAATTCAATCATCCAGTCACGAATCAGGGGTAGTTCTTGGCCAAATATTTCTCGCTCGTTCTCACTAATGCCGTACCGGGGCAGGAAGATGAGTTTAACAGGTGGTACTCGGAGCAGCATGTTCCAGATGTTCTCGCGATTCCCGGCATTGTCGCCGCGACACGGCTTCGTCGGGTGTCTGAAAATGCCGGCTCATATTTTGCCAGGTTCCAGTACATGACCCTGTATGAGCTCGATACCGACGATCTCCGTGGGGTATTCCGGACCCTGGTCGAACGAATGGATACCGCAGAGATGCCGATGAGTTCGGCGATTGAAACGAAGATGGCGTTCTACGACTGGGAAGCCCTGGCTCCGCGCCTGCTTGCGGAAAGTTCCGCTGGGCGGATGGACGAATAAGCCATTGAATTGAAAGACCACTAGAGGAAAGTTGATGACGCAGGTTGCTTTCGAGGGGGAAAACGAGTTTCGCGCTGAATTGCGGGCGTTTTTCAGGGATAACGTTCCGGCTGATCTGCGGGCTCGCCTGCGTGCCGGTTTGCGACCGACTCCGGCTGAATGGACAGCCTGGCAAGGGGTAATGAATAAACGCGGCTGGGGGGCGCTGACCTGGCCGAAAGAATATGGCGGTGCCGGCTGGACCGCCGAGCAACTGTATGTTTTTGAGGAAGAGGCGGCCAACTCCGATTCCCCGGTTCAGTTCCATCAGGGGCTGGAACTGATTGGGCCGATTATTTTCTCGTACGGAACGCCAGAGCAAAAAGCGCGCTATTTGCCGCGCATCCTTTCCGGAGAAGACTGGTGGTGCCAAGGCTATTCGGAGCCGAACGCCGGCTCTGATCTAGCCGCCTTGCGCACCACCGCAGTGCGCCGTGGAGATCATTACCTCGTCAATGGCCAGAAGCTGTGGACCAGTTTTGCCCAGTCCGCGACGATGATGTTCTGTCTGGTCAGAACCGAAACCTCCGCCAGAAAGCAGGACGGTATTTCCCTGTTGCTGATCGACATGAATACGCCGGGAATTCGCATTCGTCCCATTCGTACTCTCGACGAGCATTACCACGTCAATGAGGTGTTTCTCGATGATGTCAAGGTTCCTGTCGAAAATCTGCTGGGCGAAGAGGGCAAGGGCTGGACCTACGGCAAGGTCCTGCTGGAACGTGAACGAGGAATGACGGCGATTCTTGGCTTGCGCCTGGCCCGTCAATTGAGATTGATCCAGGAGCAGGCGGCGCGCACGCCTGCGGGCGAAAAGAGCCTGCTGGATGATCCGGTGTTCGCCAACAAGCTTGCGCAAATTCAGATCGAAGTGATTGCTCTCGATGCGATGGGGCAGCGTACTGTTGCCGATGTCATGGTCGGCATCGATTCCGGGCATCGGGGGTCGATGCTGAAGATCCGGTGGTCCGAACTGTTGCAGCGTTCGACGGAATTGTGGCTGGAAACCTGTGGTTATGAAGCCAACGGCTTTGCCACCATAGAAGGTGAGCAGGGTGGCGCGCTGAATTACCCGATGCCTGGGCCGCTGACCGCATATTTGCATGGCCGGGTTACCTCGATCTATGGCGGCGCCAACGAAGTTCAGCGCAACATCATTGCCCGCCGGTCTCTCGGTCTCTAGGAAAAAACATCATGGAATTTGCACTGGATTCGGAACAACAGCAGTTCAATGACAGCGTGAGCCGCTATTTCCGCGAGCGCGGCGAGCTTGCGGACTGGCTGAAACTGGCGGAGAGCGATGCACCCTTTGATCGTGCCGCGTGGCAGGAAATCGCCGATCTTGGCTGGCTGGCGCTGAACGTTTCCGAAGCGGATGGCGGCATAGGGGCCTCTCCGGTATATACCGCCGTGATGATGGAGCACGCTGGCCGGGCGCTATCGCGCGAGCCGCTGACGAGCAGCGCTGTCATTGCCGCGCAACTTCTGGCTGCCGCCGATCCGGCGGTCAAGGCTGGATTGATGGCCTCGCTCATCGAGGGGAAAGCGGTTTTTGCCCTCGCGCATGCCGAACCGACGGCACGCTTTGACTTGTCGCATGTGACTACACGCGCTGAAACGTCTGGTTCCGGGTATGTCCTGACCGGGTTGAAATTCTATGTGCCGGACGGTGCCGCCGCTGACTGGTTGATCGTCCCGGCGCGAACCAGCTCGGCGGTCAACGATGTGCAGGGGATTTCCTTGTTCCTGGTCCCGGCCAATGCTTCTGGTCTGAGTCGCCAGAATGTAAGAGGTGCGGATTACCGGCACAGCTCGCGACTGAGCCTGCAGGCGGTGCAAGTCGGGCCCGAGGCTCTGATCGGAACACTGGATGCAGGTTTTCCGCTGTTGCAGAAGGCCGTCGATCACGGTATCGCCGCTGGGCTGGCGGAAGCCGTCGGCATCATGGAAGCATTGCGTGACGTCACGCTCGAATATCTGAAGACCCGCAAACAGTTCGGCGTCCATATCGGCAGCTTCCAGGTTTTACAGCACCGAATGGTGGACATCGAGATCGCATGCGAAGAGGCGCGCGCCATCATGCGCCATGCGGTCGCTCGCCTGGAGGCAAGTGTCGCGGAACGGCGCCGGGCAATTTCTGCCGCCAAAGCGCGCGTGGGACAAACCTCGATGTTCGTCGCGCATCAGGCAGTCCAGCTGCATGGCGGGATCGGCACCACCGATGAACTGATTGTCAGCCACTATCTGAAGCGCCTTGCCATGCTTGAAATCAGCTATGGCAACGCCGATTATCATCGCACGCAATTTCTGGCGGCCGACCGGATGTTGGCCGCGGCTTGAATTCCGTACGACCAAGCGGAAGCACCTCCTACCTCCAAACTATTTTAAAAAGGTAAGTATGAGCTGGAATCTAGGCGATATATTGGATGCTGTCGCAGCTACCGTTCCCAAAGATCGGCAGGCGATCGTGCAAGGTGATCGTGTCATTACCTGGGGGGAGATGGACGAACGCACGAATCGTCTGGCACGCGCGATGCTGGCTGCAGGCCTGCAGCCGGGCGACCGGGTGGCGTTTTTGTCGCGCAATCATCCGGGATATCTGGAAGGGTTTGTCGCTTGCTTCAAGGCGCGTCTGGTGCACGTCAACATCAATTACCGTTACCGGCCGGACGAGATCGCCTATATCTTCAAGGATTGTGACGTTCGAGGTGTATTGTTCCAGAGTGAATTTGCTCCCATCGTGGCGCAAATGCAGTCAAATTTCCCGAATATTTGTCTCGCCATGTGCACCGACAGTTCGGAGGTTCCGGGGGCTGCCGATTTCGAATCCCTGGCGCGCACGGGAGATTCATCGCCGCTGGAAATCACACGTTCCGATGACGACGGCCTGATGCTGTACACCGGTGGCACGACCGGTATGCCGAAAGGGGTCATGTGGCCGGCGTGGGCATATCGCCAATGCCAGCTGGAATCGCCGCTCATCAAGAATCCGCCTACCACCATCGCTGCGCATGTGGCGAACATTCGTGCGAACGCCGCCCCGGGGCGCGTGATTCCCGCATGTCCGCTGATGCATGGAGCCGGCATGAGCAGTTCTCTCGGTGAGTTGCTGAATGGCGGTACCGTGATTCTGCTGCCATCGCAATCCTTTGACGCCCTGGAGCTCTGGCAAGTCGCCGCAAGACGTCAGGCAACCAGAATCCTGATTGTCGGCGATGTCTTTGCGCGTCCGATGCTGCAGGCTCTGGACCGGATGGAGAACCTGGACAGCCTGAAAAATCTGAAGGTCATCAGTTCCGCCGGACTGATCTGGAGCAACGAAAACAAGCAGGACATGCTGCGCAAGCTGTCTTGGCTTTCGTTGGTCGATCTGTTTGGCGCATCGGAAGCTTCCGGGCTGGGCTATTCGATAACCACCGCGACGGAATCCGTTCCAACCGGCCGTTTCATTGCCGGGCCCAAGACGGTGCTGATTACCCAAGACGAAAAGATACTCGGGCCTGGCGAGCCGGGAGAGGGAATGATCGCCCGCTCCGATCCGCTTCCGAATGGCTATTTTGGCGACCCCAAGAAAACCGCCGAAGTGTTTCGCACCATCGGTGGCGTGCGCTATTCGGTGCCGGGAGACTGGGCACGGCGCGACGAAGATGGATTCATGCAATTGATCGGCCGCGGCAGTCTGGTCATCAATACCGGAGGTGAAAAAGTCTTCGTGGAAGAGGTGGAAGAGGCGCTCAAGCAGGTGCCTGGAATCGAGGATGCGCTGGTGGTCGGGGTACCAGACGAGCGCTGGGGCAGTATCGTTGTGGCCCTGGTGCGGCCCAGCCATGGAGCAGAACTGGAACTGGCCGCGATCAACAAGCTTCTGAGCGTCAGCCTGGCCGGATACAAGCAGCCCAAATCGCTGTTCCAGCTAGCCTCTCTTCCGCGCAGTGATGCCGGCAAGGCCGATTACAAAACGGCGCGCGCATTGGCCGCCGATCTGGTGGAAAAACAGGCTGCCTAGTTCCGTCAAAACAGCAACGCGCCAAGTGGAGAGAGAGCTTTCCATTGTAGCGGTCTGAACATTGTCCACTTTTATAAAATTTAGGAGAAATCATGAGCCTGATCAGAACCGAAGTGAAGGACTACGTCGCCCTTGTTACCATTGATGCTCCGCCAGTCAATGCCGCATCGTTTGATCTGTTGAGGGAGGTCATTGAAACTTTTGACTCGTTCAATGACCGTGACGACGTTCGGGTATCGGTATTGACTGGAGCGGGAAAGATTTTTTGTGCCGGGGCCGACATCAAGTCGCGTGTCAACGCAAGCTACGCGCCAGGTGATCGATCGGCGAATGCCCGTTTGGCGCGCGAGATGAGCTATTCGATGATTGAATGCGCAAAGCCGATCATCGCGGCGGTCAACGGTCCGGCGCTGGGCGCCGGGCTCGGGCTCGCCGTCTCGTCCGATATTCTGGTGTGCTCTGAAAACGCCTCGTTCGGCCTGCCGGAAATCGACGTTGGCTTGATGGGCGGCGGACGTCATGCGATGCGTGTGTTTGGCCACTCCCTGACGCGGCGCATGATGCTGACCGGCTATCGGGTTCCCGGGCCGGAACTGTACCGTCTCGGCATCGTCGAAGCCTGCCTGCCGCAGGAAGAGCTGCTGCCGTATGCGATGAATATGGCGGCCACGATTGCCTCCAAGAGTCCGTTGGCAAGCCGTACCGCGAAGTACGCGGCGATGACGATCGAAAACATGACGCTGCGTGATGGTTATCGTTTCGAACAGACGCTGACGGCAGCACTTGGCGGCAGCGAAGATTCGAAGGAGGCCATGCGTGCCTTCGCGGAAAAGAGAGCGCCTGTCTTTACCGGGAAATAGCGCGATCCATAGGGCTGGCACCTATCGAGCTCTTTGAAAAAAACACATACCGGATATTGTGATGGCATCAAAATTCAGTGATCGAAGTGGCTTATAGTTGGTCCGTCATATCTTGTTCTCCAAGAGTAGTCCTTGAACCCACGATTGTAAAAATCGTGGGTTTTTTTATGGCTCGAAAAATGTCGGCCCATCACTGCGTCGGCCTGCCTGTGTTTGCCTTGGGACGGCATCCGATGATCGCTGAATTTTCCCGTCCGATACGGTTGTGATAATCGGCCAGCACCCGCTCAATAGATTGATCGGCTGAAGACACGATGGAAGAATCGGATCGACGATGAACCATCCGTGAACTGTGTCTGGGTGGGTGAACTGAAGACAGATGAGGCAAAAATAGTGATGCAAGGCCTGATGCAGCAACAACCTCTCTTGATTTCCTCCTTGCTCGAACATGCGGAGATGTTTCATGGGGAAACCGAGATCGTTTCCGTTCTGGTGGACGGAGAGAAGCATAGAACGACCTGGCGTGAGGTCAGTACACGATCGAAGCAGCTGGCGAATGCCTTGACTGGCATGGGGATCGAGCGTGGCGCCAGAGTGGCCAGTCTGGCCTGGAATACCTATCGACACGTGGAGATGTACTTTGGCGTTTCCGGTATGGGTGCGGTCCTTCATACGATCAATCCGCGTTTGTTCCAGGAACAGATCGAATACATCATCAATCACGCGGAAGACGAGTATGTCTTTTTTGATACAAGTTTTTCGGAGCTGATCGAAAAGATTGCGCCGAATTGCCCGAAGGTGCGTGGTTTCGTTGCCATGACCGACCGCCGGCGGATGCCGAAAATGGAAGTTCCGAATCTCCTTTGCTATGAGGAAATTCTGGCTGCGGCGCCGAGTGAGTATGTCTGGCCGCAGTTCGATGAAAATTCCGCCTCTTCGCTATGCTATACCTCGGGAACCACGGGCAATCCCAAGGGCGTTCTGTATAGCCATCGATCGACGGTGCTGCATTCGTTCGCCGCCTGTTCCGCAGATGGGCTCGCCCTTTCGGCGCGCGATACCGTATTGCTGATCGTGCCGCTGTTTCATGTCAATGCCTGGGGTGTTCCGTATGCCTCGGCAATGTGCGGCGCCAAGCTGGTATTGCCCGGTCCGTTCCTGGATGGTGCCAGCGTCTACAAAGTTCTGGCGGACGAGCGCTGTAATTTTTCGCTCGGTGTGCCGACCGTCTGGCTCGGCTTCTTCGACTATATCGAACGGGAAAAAGCCCGGCTCAATCTGGACGACATTCGGCTCCAGCGCGTCGTCGTTGGCGGGTCGGCGGCGCCGCCGGCGGTGATTCAGAAATTTCAGGAGATGTTCGGCGCTTTCCTGATTCACGCCTGGGGCATGACCGAAGTCAGCCCGCTGGGAACGGTGGGGATGCCGCTTGCCAAGCATGCGGATCTGGATACGCAGCAGCGCTACGCGCTGCAGAGCAAGCAGGGGCGGGCGATCTATGGTGTCGGCATCAAGATCGTCAACGATGACGGCGTGGCGATGCCGCATGACGGCCATGCCGTCGGCAATCTGAAGGTGCGCGGCCCCTGGGTCCTGCAGAACTACTACCGGTCCAGCGATTCGACCCAGCTCGATGCCGATGGCTGGTTTACCACTGGCGATATAGCGACCATCGATGCGGACGGCTATATGCAGCTGACCGACCGCTCCAAGGACGTCATCAAGTCGGGCGGGGAATGGATTTCCTCGATCGATCTGGAGAACGCCGCCGTCGGCCATCCTGACGTGCTGGAAGCTGCCGTAATCGGCGTGGCGCACCGGAAATGGCAGGAGCGTCCGTTGATGCTGATAGTGCGCAAGCCGAATTCGCAGGTCGGTCAGCAGGACATTCTGGAATTCCTGGAAACCAGGGTGGCGAAATGGTGGCTACCGGATGAAGTCCTGTTTGTCGACGCTCTCCCGCACACGGCGACCGGGAAGCTGCAGAAGATGAGCCTGCGCTCGGAGTATCGGGACTATCGGTTGCCGAATGACCGGGGGTGATCGGCAGAGAGGATGTCGTGCCCGACTGCCATTCGGGTACGGAATACGAAGTGATGGAGGTAGGTAAAGAGAGTTCCGGTGTCTGACTACGATAGCTAAAACAAGGAGGAGAGGATGAAGCGAAATACCGATGGTGTAGCACTGTTTTCCCCAGTCAAGAAGGCCATGCTGGGTGTGATCCTGAGCGCTCTGGCCGGGGCTGCACTCCCGGCCGCGGCGCAGATTTCGGATGACGTGGTCCGGATCGGTATCATGAACGACCAGGCCGGTCCGTACTCGGTGGAACTCGGGCCGGGCGCGACGCTGGCGGCCAAGATGGCAATTGAAGACTTCGGCGGCAAGGTTGCCGGCAAGCCGATCGAGGTGGTGGTCGGCGACGACCAGAACAAGCCCGACGTCGGTCTCGGCATTGCCCGGCGCTGGCTGGATACCGGGGGTATCGACGTGATCGTCGGCGGTTCGACCAGCGCCATCGGGTTTGCCGTCAACAGCCTGATGCGCGAGCGTGCCAAGCCCTATCTGTTGGCCGGTACCGGCTCTCCCGACCTCACCGGCAAGGCCTGCTCGCCGATGACGGTGCAGTTCGTGTACGACTCCTATGCGTTGCCCAAGGCTGGAGTCAAGGCACTGACCAAACAAGGTGTGAAAAGCTGGTATTTCATCACCGTCGATTATGTCTTCGGCCATCAGATGCAGGCCGAGGCGACACGTTTCATCGAACAGGCGGGTGGCAAGGTGCTGGGTGCGGCGAAGCATCCGTTCGGCACCACCGATTTTTCTTCATACATCCTGCAGGCGCAGGCGAGCGGTGCCGATGCCGTGGTGTTTCTGAGTGCCGGCACGGACACCATCAATGGCTTGAAGCAGGCGCGCGAATTCGGTTTGAACAACGGCAAGACCGTCATCACGGCGTTTGGCATTACCGTCAATTCGGTCGCCGCTGCGGGTCTGGAGGCGACCCAGGGCATGCAATTCGTCGACCCGTTCTACTGGAATGTCGATGCGGAAGGCCGTACCTGGTCGAAGCGCTTCATGGACCGCTTCGGCGGCAAGGCGCCTACTTATACGATGGCTGGCACCTACAGCGCCGTGCTGCACTATCTGAAGGCGGTACAGGCGGCCGGCAGTGATGCCGGCCCTGAGGTGATGGCGAAGATGCGGTCGACGCCAATCAACGATTTCTCGATGAAGAACGTGGCGATCCGGGAGGACGGCCAGGTGATGCGCCCGATGTACTGGGTGCAGGTCAAGGCACCGTCCGAATCCGGTTCGAAATGGGATCTGTACAAGGTCAACGGCGTGATTCCGGCGGATCAGGTATGGCGACCCTTGAGCGAGGGCGGCTGCGTGACGGTCGCGAAGAAGTGAATTGACTGAAAGCCGGCCGGGGATGCCAGGGGAGAGTACTTCCGTTGGCATTGCCGGCCATTTGAAGATTGCAGTTGTCGGAGATGCATATACACATGGCACGTACACTCGAAGGTAAGGTTGCGCTCGTCACGGGCGGAGGGAATGGCATCGGCCGGGCGATTTGCCAGTTGTTCGCGCGTGAGGGGGCGAAGGTCGGGGTGCTGGACATCAAGGAACCCCTGGCGAATGCCAGCGCGGAAGGTATTCGCGCCGCGTCGGGCGAGGCGATCGCATTGGTTGGCGATGTGTCGAAGCAGGAAACTTTTGTCGAGGCAATCGGCACCCTGCAACAGCACTATGGCCGCTTCGATATCCTGGTGAACAACGCGATCTGGGCGCGCTACGGGAAAATCGCCGACATCACCCCGGCCATGCTGGACCGGATGGTCGGCAGCGGTTTCAATTCGATCATCTGGGGAACCCAGGCCGCCGCCGCGGCGATGGAAAAAACGGGGGGCGGCAGCATCATCAATATCGCTTCGGCCGCCGCTTTTCTGGGGCTGCCGAATGCGATGGTTTATTGCGGTATCAAGGCCGGTGTGCTTGGCCTGACCCGTTCGGCGGCGACCGATCTGGGGCCGCTTGGCATCCGCGTCAACGCGATCGCACCGGGGACGGTGCCAACCGAAGGCGCCACCATCAATGCGGACCGTTCCAAGATGGAATCGCGTATCGCACGCACGCCTCTGCGCCGTCTCGGGAAGGTCGAGGATATTGCCTCGGCGGCCCGCTTCCTGGCATCCGATGAAAGCGCCTTCATGGCGGGAGAGGCGATGCTGGTCGACGGCGGCGTCACCCGTGCATTTCTGGGGTGAGTGCCGACACGACAAAGGCACTGGAACACCGTGAGGGCGAGATTGTTCGTTCGGTGTGAATTCATTTCAATCTCTGGGGAATCTGTCATGACCGTTAACACCGAAGCCGCTGCACTGCAAACCTTGCTGGATCGGGAAGCGATCAAGGAATGTATTTTCAGCTACTGCCGAGGCATCGACCGTGTCGATGAAGCGGCCTTGCGCTCGGCGTACTGGCCAGATGCAACGGATCGCCACGGCCCGTATCAGGGCAGCGCGACCGGGTTCATCGAATGGGCGCTGGCCAAGCTGCGGGAGGGCGGCCGGATGGTGCATTTCGTCGGGAATATGTCGATCCAGCTGAACGGCGACGTGGCTGGAGCGGAAACCTATTTTCAGGCGTTCCAGCAAGGGCGCGATAGCGCCGGGGAAAACACCGAGCTGTTCCTGATCGGCCGCTATGCGGATCGTTTTGAAAAGCGCGATGGCGAATGGCGCATCGCCGAGCGAGTGGTGATTTACGACTGGATTCGGGAAGAACGCAAGCCACGGCAAAGCGATGACGAATGGTTTGGCGATTTCCGGCAACCGCGCGGCGGACGCAAGCCGGATGACCCGGTCTATGACCTGCTTGCCAGGGTGGCTGCGGCCTGACGGTCGTGCCTGATCGCCTTAATCCTTGCTTGAAAAGTACATACTCCCTTCCATGGCATCTTGTGGCGGGTATGGATAAACAGATTTTTATACATACTCCCGTATTAATCTGGATTTGGGTGTTGTCGGAAGCGGCGTTGATCTTGAAGTATCCAGCGTATACAAGAGGAACTGAGGCATGAGTGACATAGCGGTAGTGACGGGGGCGGCGCGTGGAATCGGCTTGAGGATTGCCGCGCGCCTGGCCGCGGTGGGCTACCGCGTCATCGCCGCCGATCGCGATGGCGCAACGGTTGAGGAAGAAGCGCTGCGCCTGCGTCAGGATGGACTGGACGTCATCGGCCATGGACTCGATATTACCGATCGTGCAGCGGTGGCGGCACTGTTCGCCGAACTGGGAAGCATTCAGGTACTGGTGAATAACGCCGGCATCGCTTCCCAACTGGTGCCGCTCAAAAGCATGACGGCACAGGAGCTGGAGGCGATGATTGAAGTCAATGTGCACGGCACCTTCATCGTTGCCCAGGAGGGAGCGCGCCGAATGCCCGGTGGCGGCAGCATCATCAACGTGGCATCGCGCGGCTATCTGGGCGGTGCCGGTGCCGCGCATTACGTCGCCAGCAAGGCGGCAGTGGTCGGCCTGACGCGAGCGATGGCGGTTGAACTGCGGTGGGCCGGCATCGCCGTCAACGCGGTGGCACCCGGCATGGTCGAGACGCGCATGATCAAGGATTTTACCGATGAGATGCGGCTCGCCCTGATCAGCCGGGAGCCTTCGGGCCGGGCTGCCGATCCCGACGACATCGCGCGGGCCGTGGTCTTTTTGGCCACCGACAAGGCGCGCCTGGTGAATGGACAGGTCCTGCTGCTGGATGGCGGCAAATCCATCGGCGTCCCGCCCTTGTAGCCGGCCGCTACCGGGGATCAGATGGAGTTGATATGAATACAGCAGCTACACAGCAGACGGCCGTGGTCATCGGTGCGGGCGAGCCGTTTGGCGGCGAGATCGCCCAGCAGTTTCTGGAGCAGCAATATCACGTGGTCGCTGTGGACGGCGACGTTGGCGTGGCGCCGGATGGCGGCATGCAGCGGGTGGCGATGGATCTTGCCGATCGGGCCGGGTTGGGCAAATTGTTCGCCGGACTGAAGCCGGTCGAGATACTGGTCGTCAATGTGCCGTTGCAGACGGAGCGGATCGGATTTCTCGATATTTCCGATGCGCAGTTCAAGGCGGCGATGCAGCGCTCGTTGCTGAACGTCGCCGGCGCCGTCCAGTGCGCCTTGCCGTATTTGTCGAATGGCGCGCGCATCGTGCTGGTGTCGTCGAGAGGGCATCTCGGGGCATGGGGTGGTGCTCATCTGATGGCCGCTGGCGCCGGCATGGTGGCGCTGGCGCGCTCGATGGCCCTGGAGTTTGCCGGAGAAAATATCAAGGTGAATGTCGTCGCACCGGATTTCATCGACAGCAAATGGGATGTTCCGGCAGCGCGCCAGCAGGTGGCCGATACCGTTTCCTTTCTGGCCCGGGCCGACATCGGCGTGAACGGAGAAACCATTCTGGTGGATGGTGGCCGTACCTTGCGCATGGCGGAAAGCCGGCGCCGCTGAGCTTGCTATCCGGCTGCTCCGGTCGGGGCGGCCGGTCTGGCGGCGGGAGGTCGAGGTTTCTGCGCCCGGCTATTGCGGATCGCCTGGTCGATATCGGATCAATCCTTCCTGGGCAACCGTGGCAACCAGTATACCGTCGGCATTGTGGACCGACGTCAGTGTCAGTCCGCGGCCGCCGGATGCGTTCGGACTTTGCATCGAGAACAGCAGCCACTGGTCCATGCGGATCGGACGGTGAAACCAGATGGTGTGGTCGAGGCTGGCGAAGCGCAGTCGGGGATCGTAAGGTGCGACCCCATGCGGCCGGACCGGCGTCCACAGCAGACCGTAGTCCGAGATGTAGGCGAACAGGGTTTCATGTACCAGCGGGTCGGCCGCCAGTCCTTGAGGTGCGCGCGCCCATATCTTTTGCTCCGGCAACCCGTGGTCCGGACTCGCTCCCTCCGGGATCGACCGGAAATCGACCGGCGCCGGGTAGACGATCTGCTCACCGGTGGCGGTCTGACGATTGCGCCAGGGCTGCACATTCGATGGCAGGGTCTCCGGTGCCGGATGGCTCGGCATCACCGCATGGTGGGTCAACCCTTCCTCCTCGTCCTGGAACGAGGCCGTCATCATGAAGATCGTCCGCTCTGCTTGACAGGCGACTACCCGTCGCAAGCTGAAGCTGCCGCCATCGCGCAGGCGCTCGATCCGGTATTCCACAGGCAGATGATGTTTTCCCGAGGCGATGAACGTCGCGTGCATCGAATGCGGGCGGCGCTGGCGAACAGACAAACAGGCCGCTTGCAGCGACTGCCCGAGCAGTTGGCCACCGAAGATATTCGGACTTCCCATGAAGTGGCTGTCGCCCTGATACGCATCGGTGCCTGTCTGCCGCACCTGCAGCAGGCTCAAAATTTCTTCAGTGTTGAATTTGATGTTGTCTGACATGTTGTGTGGCGTGGAAGTACCACCGCTTCCGGCCTGACGCAGCAAGGTGAATGGACGATTCAAGTGTAGCTTCGGGCCAGCCAGGAAATTTTGAAACCGGCATTTATCCGGTGAGTGATATGACGAAGCCGGGCCGGTGCTCGGGGTCTGGCGTCGTGGCTGGTGAATGCCAGGACCATCCGCACCGATCAGTGGAAATTTTCGCGAGGGGAGGGAGAGTCAACACAAGGATCGATTTGAGTACCGGCGGCAGAATTCATGAATCTGATATTGGATTCGGTACCGGCATGGACCTTTTGTTTCCTAGTATTGTTGCCCGGTAGCCTGGCTTGCCAAATGCTCGCTGGTGCTTGACGCCTCGAGCGATTCGCCGCTGTCTGAATGCGGCACTGCTGCGGCCTTGCCGGTAGCCAGTTGGCATTCTTGACACATTAAAAGACACCTTGTTCCAGTGCCGTCCATCACCGGCAGGTCACTGGTGGCCATTTTAGGAGATATATATGTCGGTAACTTCATCCGCTGACCCGCAACGCCAACCTGCTTCTCAATCGGCTGCCCGACGCGTCGATGTCATCATCGTCGGAGGCGGCTTTGGCGGCATGTATGCGGTGCACAAGTTCGCCAGGATGGGATTGTCGATCCAGGCATTCGAGGCTGGTAGCGACGTCGGCGGGGTCTGGTACTGGAATCGCTACCCCGGTGCGCGTGTCGATCTGATGAGCATCGACTACAGCTATTCCTTCTCGCAGGAACTCGACGATGAATGGGAGTGGTCCGAACAGTTTGCCGCCCAGCCCGAACTGCTCCGCTATATCGATTTCGTCGCCAAAAAATTCGATCTGCGCCGTCATTTCCAATTCAATACCCGCGTCCAGAGCGCCGATTGGGACGAGGCGCGCCAGCTGTGGTCGGTGCGGACCGACCGCGGTGAGGTTTACGAGGCACCGTTCTGCATCATGGCCACCGGGCCACTCTCGATTCCGAAGGATCCCGGTATCAAGGGCTTTGAGCGTTTCAAGGGACGCGTACTGCACGCGGCTCGCTGGCCTCATGAGCCGGTCGATCTGGCCGGAAAGCGCGTTGGCGTGATTGGTACCGGGTCGACCGGTATCCAGATCGTTCAGGAAGTCGGACGGCAAGCGGGTGAAACTTTCGTATTCCAGCGCACGCCGAGTTTTTCGCTGCCGATGCGAAATGTTTCGCTGACGCCGGAATACATGGAGCAGGTCAGGCCGCATCTTGCCGCCATGCGTGAAGTTGGCCGCAACGGGTTTACCGGCGGGATCCGCCCCTTGTCGACGCGTGCCTATTTCAGTTATACGGCGGAGCAGCGTAAAGCGTTGCTGGAAGACGCCTGGAAGCAGGGCGGTTTCTCCGTGCTCGCGACGTTTGGCGATTTGTTGGTCAACCCCAAGGCCAACGAAGAAGTTGCCGACTTCGTCCGGGGAAAGATCAGCGAAACCGTAAACGATCCGGTCACCGCCGAAAAACTGAAGCCGAAGGGCTATCCGATTTTTGCCCGCCGCATCTGCCTGGATACCGGTTATTACGAGACCTACAATCTGCCCAACGTGCATCTGGTGGATTGCCTGACCACGCCGATCGTCGAGCTTACCGAGAAGGGCGTTCGCACGACCGAGCAGGAGATCGAGCTGGATATCCTGATTCTGGCCACCGGCTACGATGGCTTGACCGGAGCATTGCTGGCATTCCCGGTGACCGGCCGCAACGGTTTGACGATTCAGGAAAAGTGGAAAGCTGGCCCGCGCTCCCATCTCGGCCTGATGATCGAGGGTTTCCCCAATCTGTTCATGACGACGGGGCCGAACGGGCCGTCAGCGTTCGCCAACATCGTTCGCATGAGCGAGAACGACATCGACTGGGCGGCCGACGCCATCACCTATCTGGACAAGAACGGGCTGGGTAGTATCGAGCCGAAAAAGCAGGCCGAGGATGAGTGGATGGAGCAGGTCCATATGTTTGCCGAACGTTCTCTCGTCAGCAAGGCCAAGACCTGGTATGTCGGAGCGAATGTCGAGGGCAAGCCGCAGGGCCTGACGATTTTCGTTGGTGGATATGCGAAATATCGTGAGCAGTGTGCCGCGGCGGCTGCCAATGACTATCATGCGTTCCAGCTCGAACCAGCGCATTCGGCAGTGGAGGCTTGAGGCAGGATCGTAGCAATATGGACCTTGAGAGGATGCCTCTCAAGGTCCGGTGAACGAAAGGCCAAAATCAAACGATTTTGGCCTTTTTGTATTTTCAGGCGGATACCAGCTTGCCAGGCAAGCCAGAGAGCCCCTGACCCTGATCAAAACCGGCCTGGCGATACCTGGGGCCGATGCCGTCAGACTCTCGCGTTCGAGGCCTGACGACGGCGCGGCCAATGTCAGGCTTGCTGGTTCAAGGCAATGTAACGATCCAGGTGATAGTCCATGTCGCCGAACTGGTGGTCGATCATTACCAGCCGCTTGGCGAAATGGGACAGGGGGAGTTCCCAGGTCATGCCGATGGCGCCATGCAGCTGAATGCTTTCTTCCGCGACCAGGGCGCCGATGCGTCCGACCGTGTACTTGGCCGCCGACACCGCCCGTTCGCGGGTGATCCGGTCGGCATCGAGCGCGGCGGCGGCATTGATGACAGCCGACCGGACCTGCTCGATTTCCAATAGCATGTTTGCCATACGGTGCTGCAATGCCTGAAAGCTGCCGATGGCGACGCCAAACTGCTTGCGTGTGCTGAGATATTCCAGCGTGGCGGCTTTGGCTGCCTCCATCGCGCCGAGCGCTTCCGCGCATACCGCCACGATGCCGCGCGCAGTCAGTTCTTCCAGAGTCGGGAATGCCTCCCCTTCGGCTCCGACCAGGGCAGCCTGTTCGAGGGCCACATCCTGCAATGTCAATTCGGCCGATCGGCCGCCGTCGATATTCGCGTAACCGCGTACGGTTACGCCGGGGGCGTCGGCCGGTACCAGGAACAGGGAAATGCCGGTGGTATCGGTCGGGTTGCCGGCAGTGCGTGCGCTGACCAGAAATATGTCTGCATTTTCCCCTTGCTGGACCACGGCTTTTGCGCCATCGAGCCGCCAGCCATCGGCGTTCCGGTGCGCGCGCATTTCGACATGGCCCAGTTCATGGAAAGCATTGGGCTCCGCATGCGCGAAGGAGGCCAGGGTGTTTCCTTCAATGATCCCGGCAAGAACCTCCTTCTGCGCATCGGTGCCAATGGCCGCCAGTGCGTTGCCCACCAGGAGTGCATTGGAAAATGGCTCGACGACCAGGCCTTTGCCCAGCGCTTCGAACACCACAGCAATGTCGAAGCCGCTGCCGCCATAGCCCCCGTGGATTTCGTCAAACAGCGCACCGATGGTGCCAAGGCCGGCGAACTGTTGCCAGAGGTCGGGGCTGTAACCGAGTGCGGATTTGCTGATCTGATCACGTTTTTCGAACCCGTACTGCTCCGAGATGAAGCGGTCCAGGGTATCCGCCAGCATGCGGCGATCTTCACTATGTTCGAAGTTCATCTGGTTGTACTCACAGTCCGAGGATCATTTTGGAAATAATGTTCTTTTGAATTTCATTCGAGCCGCCGAAAATCGACAGTTTCCGGTTCAGGAAGTATTCCGCTGCCGCACCTGCGGCTTCCGTCGGGCCGACGGCGGGGATATCCGCCTCGTCCATCAGTACCTCGCGCAGCATCGGTTGCGCATATATCCCCATCGCGCGCCGTGTCAGCGACGAGATTTCCTGGCGGATTTCGGTACCGCGTATCTTCAGAATCGAGCTTTCCGCCGCCGGGACGCCGCCACCGGCTACCGCGGCGATCACGCGCAGATTGGTCGTCTTCATGTTTTCCAGTTCGATCTCGACGCGGGCGAGACGAGCTGAAAACTGCGGATCGGCAAGCAGCGGCTTGCCGCGCTTGATCTGTTTTGCCGCAATCAACTTCAGGCGCTCCAGCGCGGCGATCGAAAAGCCGATTCCGGCGATATTGGTTCGCTCATAGGTGAGCAGGTACTTGGCGTAGGTCCATCCCTTGTTTTCTTCGCCGACCAGATTGGCGATCGGTACCCGCACGTCGGAGAAGAACACCTCGTTGATCTCGTGGTGGCCATCCAGCGTGATGATCGGCCGCACTTCAATGCCGGGAGTCTTCATGTCGATCAGCAGGAAGCTGATTCCCTCCTGTTTCTTGCCGCTGCTGTCGGTGCGTACCAGGCAGAAGATCATGTTGGCGTACTGAGCCAGCGTGGTCCAGGTTTTCTGGCCGTTGACCACGTAGTGATCGCCGTCACGCACGGCGGTGGTTTTTACCGCCGCCAGGTCGGAGCCGGCTCCCGGTTCAGAATAGCCCTGGCACCACCAGTCGGAGCCGTCCAGTATGCGCGGCAGCCAATGGCGCTTTTGTTCTTCGTTGCCATACTTGATCAGCACCGGGCCGAGCATGTTGACGCCGAAGGGGACGATGCGCGGCGCCCAGGCCAGTGTGCATTCATTTTCAAAAATGAATTTTTCGACAGGGGTCCAGCCGGGGCCGCCGTATTGTTCCGGCCAATGGTTTGCCAGCCAGCCCTGGGCATTCAGAATGGCATGCCATTCGGCCATGTCTTCGCGGTTCAACCACTTGCCGCTGCGTACCTTGTCGCTCAAGCGGCTCGGCAACTTTTCCGCAAGAAATTCCCGCACCTGGCGGCGAAATGCCTCTTCTTCTTCAGTGAAACTGAGATCCATGATTGTCCTCGACGAGTTCCAACGAGCCGGCTGCGCTTGCGCAACCGGAGATGTATTGTTTAACGGGCTCCGATCTGATCGGCGATCGAACCGTTTTCTGTGGCATCCACCCGGAAGGTGAAATGGCGCCACGGATACCCGCTTGATGCGGCGTTTTGTCAATCGTGATTCAGGCTTTCAAAATTTTTCCCGGCGGTTACCAGCTCCACCAGCAACGGCGATGGCTTCCAGAACAGCGGATCTTCCTTGGCGAATGCTTGAATGTCGGCAAGGATGTTCGCCAATCCGACCGTGTCGGCGTATTTCATCGGTCCGCCGCGGAAGCGCGGAAAGCCGTAGCCATACAGGAAGGTGACATCGACGTCCAGGGGGCGCAAGGCGATGCCTTCGTGAACCACGTTGGCACCTTCGTTGATCATCGCCGCCATATAGCGTCGGATGATTTCCTCTTCGCTGAATTCGCGTGGAGTGACGCCAGCCTTGCCGCGCTCCTCGTCGACGATCGCCAGCACCTCCGGATCCGGTTTGCCGGTACGCGAGCCATCCTGATACAGGTAGTAGCCACGGCCGGTTTTTTGACCAAACCAGCCACGCTCGCAGATCCGGTCGGCGATATGGACGTAGCGGGCTTTCGGATCGCGTGTAGCGGCCCGGCGTTTGCGCGTCGCCCAGCCGATGTCGCCGCCGGCCAGATCGGAGACCTGGAATGGCCCCATCGGATAGCCGAAGGCCCGGACCGCCTGGTCGATCTGATAGGGGGAGGCGCCATCTTCCAGCATGTGGTCGGCGGCAGCACGATAGACCGCGAGAATGCGGTTGCCGATGAAGCCGTCGCAGACGCCGGCGCGTACCGGGACTTTGCGCAGCTTTTTCGCCAGGCTGAAGCCGGTTGCCACCACATCGGCGCTGACTTTGGCCGGAACCACGATTTCCAGCAACTTCATGATGTTGGCCGGCGAGAAAAAGTGCAGCCCAAGTACGTCTTGCGGACGCGAGATGCTGGCGGCTATTGCATCGATATCCAGATAGGAGGTGTTGGTCGCCAGTACAGCGCCGGCTTTGCAGACTCGGTCGAGCTGGGCGAATACGGCTTTTTTCACCTCCAGATCTTCGAACACCGCTTCCACTACCAGATCGGCATCCGCCAGGGACGCATAGTCAACGCTCCCCTGAAAACGCGCCATGCGCGCTGTTTTGGCATCGGCGCCCAGACGGCCTTTGGCGACCAGTCCGTCGTAGGTCTTTTCGATATGCGCCCGCCCGCGTGCCAGGCTTTCCGTGTCGCGCTCGATCATGGTGACTTCCAAACCGGCGTCCAGCATCGCTATGGCGATGCCGGCGCCCATGGTGCCACCGCCGATGATCCCGGTCCGTTGAATTGCGCGCGGTTGCGCGACCCGGGTTTCAGGAGCTTTCAGGACTTCGCGATCGGCGAAGAATGCGTGAATCAATGCTGCCCGTTGCGGCGTATTCAGGCATTGCAGTGCCAGCTGATGTTCGATGCGGATGCCTTCATCGAAGCCGTGGGTGAGTACGGCTTCGACCGCATCGATGATTTTCATCGGCGAGAACAGCCCGCGCATGGTCTTGGCCACTTCGGTACGCTTCTGTTCCAGTACCGAACGGCTGGCTACGGGATCCGCCAGGGCGGCGTTGGCATCTCGGGTCCGGCGCACAGGAGCCTGCGCGGCGATCAATTCGGCCGCATATGCAAGACCGGCTGCCAGTACGTCGCTGCCTTCGTCGATGCGGTCGATCAGACCCAGCTTCAGCGCTTCCCTGGCGCTGATGTGGCGGCCGCTGAGCATCAGGTCGAGTGATACCGGAACGCCGATCAGGCGTGGAGCGCGCTGGGTACCGCCGCCGCCGGGCAGCAAGCCAAGAGTGACTTCCGGCAAGCCGAGTTTCGAATTTGCCGTTGCCAGGCGGTAGTGGGCCGACAGCGCCAGCTCCAGGCCGCCACCGAGGGCGACTCCCTGTATGGCCGCGATAACCGGCTTGCTGCAGTTCTCCAGGTGATTGCAGACATCGCGCAATGCAGGGGGAACGGGTTTGTCAAATTCACGGATATCAGCGCCGGCGATGAAGTGCTTGCCGGCACCGACGATCAGTACGGCAGCAACTTCGTTGTCCTGTTCGGCCACCTCGACGGCGGCCGCCAGGCCCTTGCGGACATGTACGTTCAGGGCATTGACTGGCGGGTTATGGATTGTCACGACAAGGATGTTGGCGTGACGTACGGCGGTAACAGGATTGGTCGGCATTTCACTCGACATGGCGGATTCTCCAGGTTGCAATCTTCATAGAGCCTATTCAGTAGAGATTTTGTATTAGCAAGGTTGAATTTACAATTAACTATATAATTGACATTATGTATAAAAAATTTTGACAAATGAGCATGGATCTCAATGCGCTTACCTTGCTGGTCGAAATTCTGGATGCGGGCAATCTGAGCGAGACCGCACGTCGCTTGAAGATGACGCGCGCCAATGTCAGCTATCACCTGAAGGAACTGGAGCGTTCGGTGGGAGTGCAGCTGGTCAGGCGGACGACACGCCGGATCGAACCGACCGAGATCGGGCTGCAGCTCTACCAGCATGGCCGGAATATTCAGAACGAACTGCTGGCGGCCAGGGAATCGGTTTTCAATCTGGGGCAAACCTTGCAAGGGAGGGTGCGTTTGAGCGTGCCGAGCGGCTACGGCCAACTGGTGATGTCGAATTGGCTGATCGACTTCAAGCGCCTGTATCCAGGCATCGTTCTGGATGTGCTGTTTGAAAACCGTATCGATGACCTGTTGCGCGACGAGGTGGATATCGCGATTCGCGTGATATCCGAGCCGCCACAGAATCTGGTGGCGCGGGCACTGGGAGCGGTGCGCTACGTGGTGTGCGCTGCGACTGCTTATTGCGAATCCAGGCCGTTACCGGTACAGCTGGATGATCTTAAAAGCGTTCCGCTGATTACTTCCGGTGTGATTGGCCGACAGCTCCGTGTCTCGGCCTATCGAGGCGAGCAGCGGCAGGAAATTGTCATCGAGCCGACGCTGATTTCAGAAAATTTTCTTTTTCTGCACCAGGCCATCCGTGCCGGCCTGGGTGTCGGACTGGTACCCGACTACGTGGTGCAAGACGACATACAACGCGGCGAGGTGGTGACGGCACTGGACAAATGGAAGTTAAGCATCTTCGGGACCCAGATGTACATGCTGTACATGGCCAATCGCCACCAGACCAGAGCAGCTGCCACGTTCATTGAATTCATTCTGGAGCAGGTTCGACAAACGGCCAACCCTTGAGGAGCGGGCAGTTGATGCCGGTGAGTGGCATTCGCCAAGGGTGACGAAATCATATCCGGGATTTTTGTTCCGGGTGGATGGATATCCTGCTTTGATCAACGCTATCCCGTACCGATCGCATATAACATATGAACATCTGATTTGGAGGAAAAACATGAAAGCGGCAGTCATTTATCAAAACGGCTCTCCGGAGGTGCTGGCATATCAGGACATCGCGGACCCGGTGTGCGACCCGGACGGTATCGTCATCCGTGTCGAGGCGATCAGCGTCGAAGGCGGTGACCTGTTGCAGCGACTGCGCGGCCCGGTGGTTACATCGCCCCACGTGATTGGCTATCAGGCAGCGGGCGAAATCATTGCGGTCGGTACCAAAGTGACGCAATTCCAGTGCGGCCAACGGGTGGTGACCGTGAATTCCTATGGTTCACACGCGGCGTTGCGAGCCGTGCCGGCACGTAACGCCTGGCTGGTTCCTGACGGACTGGATATCCGGCAAGCGGCAGCCATTCCGGTCGCGTTCGGTACGGCGGATGAATGCTTGTTTCACCGTGGTGGTTTGAAGGCGGGGGAAACCGTGCTGATTCAAGCGGGCGCGAGTGCCGTTGGCATCGCGGCAATTCAGCTGGCCAAGCGTGCCGGAGCCAGAGTCATTGCGACCGCATCCAGTGACGAACGCCTGGCCCGGTTGGCACCGCTTGGCTTGGATCATGGCATCAATTACAGCCGTGCGGATGTGGTTGCCGAGGTCAGGGCGTTGACGGAAGACCGCGGCGTCGATGTGGTGGTGGACCCGGTTGGAGGGGAAACCTTGCAGGACAGTATCCGGTCGCTTGCCTACGGCGGACGCTTGTCCATGGTGGGTTTCGCCAGCCGCAAGCCGGCTACGGTCGATGTGGCGAGCCTGTTGCGGGGGAATCAGAATCTGGCTGGCATTTTCCTCGCGCCGGAACTGGGCACCGACCGTGTGCATGACAATATCCAAAGGCTGATCATCGAGGTCTCCAGCGGTGCATTGCGGGTCGTACTGGATCGTACTTTCCCCTTGTCGGAAGGCGCCGCTGCCCATGCCTACATCGAAAGTCGACAGGCCGTCGGGCGAGTGTTGCTGATCCCATAGACCAGGCAGCTGAGAGCCTCAGAAAACTTGGTGCTGCTCCATCACATACGCGATATATGGCCGGGTTTCAGTGGGTGATTTCCGATTGCATTGTCGTTCCCATGTCAGGCGTTTAAGATAAATTTCGCTGTGGTTTCTTTGCAAGCAGCGTGTCCTTATCTTGTCTGGAGATTACCTGTGCCCAAATTCATTTCAATTGCCTTGACCAATGCCGCGGAAGGTCGAGAGGACGAGTACAACCAGTGGTACGAACAGCAACATGTGTTCGACGTTCTGCGAGTGCCTGGAATTCAATCTGCGCAGCGGTTCCGCATTTCCGATCAAAGCCGGCAAAAACTCGGCTATCGCTACATGGCGGTCTACGAGGTGGAAACGGACAATATCGAAAACATTCATCGTGCGATTGCAGAGCGGGCCGGCACCGATGCCATGCCGCGTTCGGATGCCATAGGGGCGGATCGCATGTTCCTGGACTATGAGGTGGTCTCTCCACGTATCACGGCCGAGGAAGCTGCTGCCAAGGATTCAAAGAAGTGAGATCGAACCAGCCTTGACCTTCCATTTTATTAAGGGAGGAGGCTGGTGAATTCCCGTCCTTCCAAGCTCGCCTTTCACGCTGGACCGGCCAACCGGACGGGGCCAGCTGACCAGCCTGCATGCCTGATGTCGACGTTGCGTGGATCAGAAGATCAACCGACAGTCATGCCACCATCAACAGTGAATCCGGCGCCGGTGGCGTACGAGGCTCGGTCGGAACACAGCCATACCACCATTTCGGCAATTTCCTCGGAACTTCCCATCCGTTTCATCGGCACGGCAGCGGCAATCTGCTGTGCCCGCTCTTCCGTCAGATCGTCGGTCATTCCAGTCAGGATATAGCCAGGGCAAACGGCATTGATCCGGATGTTGTCGGCGGCGTATTCCAGTGCCGTCGTTTTGGTCAAGCCCAGCACGCCATGTTTGCTGGCGACATAGGCGGATGCGGTCGGAATCCCGATCAGGCCGGCAATCGACGCTGTATTCACAATGGCGCCGCCGCCTCCTTGCTTTTGCATCTGGGCGATTTCGTATTTCATCGAAAGCCAGACACCCGTCAGATTCACTGCAATGATCCGGTTCCAGGTCTCCAGCGACATTTCCGCAATTTTTTCCGGTCTGGCTCCAATACGTCCAGCGCCAATACCAGCGTTGTTAAAGGCGCAGTCCAGGCGTCCAAACCGGGCTACCGTGCCGGCTACCATGTCTGCCACCGCTTCCGGGGTCGAGATATCCGCTTGCAGGGCAAGCGCGTCCCCTCCCAGTCTGATGATCTGTTCAACGGTTTCGTGCGCACTGTCGAGCGATTGATCCACAACCGCCACTCGACCGCCGTTACGTGCGAATGCCAGGGCGGCGGCGCGGCCGATACCGGATCCGGCACCGGTGACCAGGATGACTTTGTTCAGAAGTAGTTGTTCTGTCATGGGTTCTCGTTTCAGAAGAAGTGATCGACTACCGCCCCGTTCGGCGAGGCGGTGTCGCCATCACCCTGCTTGTCCGGGAAGCGGTAACAGGCGCTGGGAGTGGCTAAGCCATTTATTCCAAAAGGAATTTGTCCCCAATTAATGATCTTCAGATCCTCTGCAGTCGGCAATCGCCAGCCATGCAATGCCGAAATTATCGGGCATCTGATAAATCCACCAGTCATTCGATGCGGGAGTCAATCACATATACGATTTGTCGGTCTGGGGATGTGTGCCGGGGGTGAGTTGCTACACTTCTTTCGCACTATGTCCGGACAGGAAATCGGTACGTAGCGATCAAAGCTTGATCAACAAAAATATCAATGAATGGTGGAGACAGTGTGATGACTAAGGGAAATCGATTTTTCGGAAAACACTTGCATGCCTGGTTGTCCCAGGCGGCATCGTTATTGGCGTTTACCGCAATTCTGGGGGGCGCGCCATTGGCGAATGCCCAGACCCAAGACGCAAAAGGGCCGATCAAACTCGGTCTGTTGACGCCGTTTGGTGGTCAGCAGATCGGTGGAAAGTCGGTCAGCAGCGCCGCCCAAATGGCGATCGACGATTTCGGCGGGAAAGTGCTGGGGCGAAAGATTGAATTGCTGGTTGGCGATGAGCAGGGAAAGCCTGACGTGGCTCTGGCCATTGCGCGGCAATGGATCGATCAGGAGAAAATTGCCGCACTGTTTGCCAATACCAATTCGGCAACCACCTTCGCCTTTTCCGAAATCACCAAGCCAGCCAAGCTGCCGCTGCAGTTGGTGGGGCCGGGTAGCGAAGATTTCACCGGTGTTTCCTGTTCCGAATACAGCACCAATTACATCTGGAACATGTATTCGTTGCCGCGCGCAGTGATCAACGGCGTCGCCAGCGAAGGTGCCAAAAGCTGGTACATCATTTCGGTCGATAACGCCTTTGGAAAATCCGGCGAAGCCAATGCTCGTGAGTTCATCGGTGCGGCGGGAGGGCATGTCGTCGGAGCTGGAAAATTCCCGGCATCCATGCAGGACTACTCCTCGGTCCTGCTGCGCGCCCAGGCTTCCAAGGCTGATGTGATCGCATTGGGAACCACTGGAGAGAACAGCATCAGCTTGATCAAGCAGGCCAATGAATTTGGCATCATCAAGGGCGGACAGAAGATCGCCGTATTGTCGATGAACATTCAGGACGTTCATGCCCTTGGTCTGGAGCAGGCCAAAGGACTGAGGATGGTGGCGCCGTTCTATCATGATCTGAACGACGAAACCCGTGCCTGGACCAAACGGTATTTGAAATACTCCGGCGGCACGATGCCGACCTTTCTCGAGTCGGGTGTCTATAGCAGCATGGAGCACTATCTGAAGGCAGTTCAGGCTGCCGGCACGACCGATGGTCCGGCGGTAATGGCCAAGCTGAAGACCATTCCACTGAGCAATTTTGAAATGAAAAATGTCATGCGGCGCGAGGATGGCCAGATGATGCGGCCGATGTATCTGCTGCAAGTCAAAACTCCCGATGAATCAAAGGCCGCTTGGGATTACTACAAGGTGGAAAAAGTCATCTCTGCCGATCAGGCATGGAGACCGGCAGCCGAAAGCCGGTGTCCGTTGCTGAAAAAGCAGTGAATGTGTGCGGCGTGCCAGCCACTGGACGTGCGCAAATCATCATCCCTTAATTTTGAATAGGACCCTTCATGGATACGCTACGCTCGAGCTTGTTGTTTACGATGGATCTCAATGTTGCCCTGGACCGCACCCAGAACATCGGACTGGTTGGCGATCTGCGCCGAGTGATTGTGCCGGTCAATGGCGGTACGTTTGAAGGCCCGAAGCTGAAGGGGACGGTACTGCCTGATGGTGGCGACTGGTTGACAGTGCAGTCGGACGGTTCCTGGAACATCGATGTGCGGATTACTTTGCAGACCGACGATCAGGCGCTGATTTTCATGAAATATGTCGGCGTGCTGATCCCCAAGCCAGAGTTCCTGGAGCGATTCAATCGTCGCGAAATACTCCCGTACGATGCCTACTATGCGCGCACCACCGCGCGCTTCGAAACTTCCGCGCCGAAATATGCCTGGCTGAACGGCATCATTACCGTGGCCAATGGGGTGAGGCTTGAGCAGGGTCCGAAGTACAAGGTTTTTGAAATTCTGTAACTTTACGGTGTCCTTTCCGCCCAACGGAAAAGCGGTATTTCCACGGACGGTAATTCCCTGCGGCTGAATCAGAGTCGCGGGGATTCATTTCGTCTGATTCCATTCATCGGTTTTTCGATGGCGTCTGTTTCGAAAAATCCCGGCATACTCCGGGCGATTGATAGCTGCTTGGGTATGTGCTTTCCGTGATTCTCACGACAGTTGGAGTGGGACTCGGAAAAAGAGAACGTCCGCATCCAGTGCCGGCCGGAAATGACAGGTGGGAAATGAATTCCATCCGCCGTTCCGGCTCGAGTAAGAATTTTTACAAGTCAATTCAGGATTTTGCGCAATGCCCTTCATTTCCCTGTTCCTCAAAAAATCCGGTGCGCTGTCCCGCGTTCTTGGCGCCACCCTGTTGGCAATGTCCTTGTCGACTTCGGCGGCCCATGCCGAGACGAAAGGGGACGCGGTAAAGATTGGCGTATTGACATATTTCGGTGGCGGGCAGATTGGCGGTAAAACGATCGTCGGGGCGGCGCAGATGGCGGTCGACGATTTCGGCGGGAAAGTGCTCGGGAAAGATATCAAGTTACTGGTCGGCGACGATCAGAGAAAGCCGGATGTTGCCCTGACGATAGCGCGGGAATGGGTTTCTCGCGAAAAGGTCGATGCGATTCTCAGTAACGCGATTTCGCCGATTACTCTGGGCCTTGTGGATCTGACCAGGAATGGAAAGATTCCCCTGTTGATCGCGGGGCCGGGGAGTGAGGATCTGACCGGGGTGTCATGTTCACCCTATAGCACCCAGTACGTGTGGGACTCCTATTCCCTGCCGCGCGCGATCATCAATGGCTTCTCCGAACAGGGTGCGAAAACCTGGTACATCCTGACTACCGACAATGCTTTCGGCAAATCGCTGGAATCGAATGTCCGCGAGTTCGTCGCCGCTGCCGGCGGCAAGGTATTGGGCGTGTCACGCCATCCGCTGTCGATGCAGGACTATTCCGCCCTGATTCTGACGGCACAGGCGTCGAAAGCCGATGTCATTGCGATCGGTACCACCGGGGAAGACATGGTCAATATCATCAAGCAGTCTGCCGAGTTCGGGGTGATGAAAGGCGGCCAAAAAATTGCATTGATGACGGCGGCCATCAACGATATCCACACACTTGGCTTGAAAGAAGCACAAGGGTTGAAACTGGTCTCGCCGTTTTATCACGACCTGGATGAGCAAACCCGTGCCTGGAGCAAACGCTATATGGAGCGCATGGCCACCAGTACGCCTCCCAGCCATTTGGAAGCCGGCGTTTACAGCGCCGTTACCCAATACCTGAAATCGGTACAGGCTGTGGGAAGCGCCGACGGTGAACGTGTCATGGAAAAAATCAGAACCACTCCGATTACTGACTTCCAGCTGAAGAATGTCAAACGACGGGATGACGGACAGATGATGCGGCCAATGTACCTGGTGGAGATAAAGACGCCAGCCGAATCCAAGGCTGCCTGGGATTATTACAAGGTCCAACAGGTAGTGCCGGCCGAGCAAGCCTGGCGACCGGCCGCGCAAAGCCGCTGTCCGTTACTCAAGCCGTGAATGTTTTGAATATTAGAACCAGCCGTCTTTGGAGAAATGCATGGCCTTCAAGCGTATGTATGTAGTAAATCGGAATCCTTCTCTTTCATATAGTGAATTTGCACCGCGCTGGAGGCAGCACGCCGAGTTGTCCATGCAGTTTCCCGAGCTCCCGGAACAGCATTCCCGGCTCGCCTATTGCTGTACCCTGGAGCAGGATTCGGGCATCCCTGGCGCCAGCAGGGAATGGGACGGGGTAGGCATGCTGTGGGTGCGTAATCCCGAAATGCTGAAGGCGCAACCACGTGATCCGCGCATGCGGCCAACCATGCGTGCAGATGAATTACTGGTATTTACCGGGAATGTTCTGGACTCTCTGGTGACGGTCAAGGAAGACATCAAAAAAGACGGTCGTGGAGCAAGAATTTGCCTGATCAGCTTTTTGCACCGGAAACCGGACCTGGATGTCGAAGAGTTCAGGGCGGCGTGGCAACGGCAGGCAAATACCTTTCTGGAAAATGCCGGTAGCTCGGCACTGTTGCACAGATATGTGCTCGGCAGTGCTCTGGGCAAGCCAACATTCCAATGCGATGCCGTATCGGAGATGTGGTTCCACACGGCCGCCGATGCGGTGGCATTTTGCAATACGCCGCAGTATCGGGAGCAGGTGATCGATGCGCAGCAGGAATTTTCCCTTGCGAAGCCGCTGACCTTGTTGGTGGAGGTCGGGCACGCGTGGTCGGCCCCCGATGACCCATATCCTCAACCTCACCCATGACGGCCTCTCCGGCGGTGCCGGAGAATGGCGCCGCCGGACGCTCGACCGTCATCGCTGAGGAAGGACATTTCACCGTGGTCGAGCCGGCTTTCCCTGAGTGGCTTACGTCGCCAGCTTGCTATGCGAAATCTGGATGGATTCACATGATCATGGGAAATGCGCTATTCCGGTTTTTGATAAATCAGCGTTTCGTGTGCAAATAGCGTGATGGCGCTCTTGGTGAAGCGAGCAACGTCCTGACGGATTTCGTTTTGTCCCTCGACTGAATTGTAAAATTCGGTCTCCATTTTTTCGATGGATGGAAAATGCAATTCGGCAATGCCACTGACGATCGGTGAATCGGACAGGGGGGTATTTTCGACCCAATTTTGGACGTATTTATTCACCCCAACGTGAATGCGCGGGACCAGTTTGGCGTGTTCGCTCCAATATTGCCGTCCTTCGATTGACGTCAGATTGTCAACCCAGCGGCCCAGCGCCATGAATTTGATGTCCGTCGGTATCGCTGGCGATGGGGTGTAATGCACGATTTCCGAGGTAAAAAACACGTCCACCCGGCTGGAATAAGCCTGGAGGATTTTTTCCTGAGCAAGGAAAAATTTTTGTAGTTCAGGATCAGAAAAATCGGCGGACGAATTTGCTACGCCATTCTTTTCAGATTCCACCCAAAGCTCGGCGCCAAAATCGTAGGTAGGGGAGTGGGCGGGGCCGGAGGCAATAAAAGGCGAGATTTTGAATTGGGGAACAATGTCGCAGGTATTCAGAATATAGCGACTCAGCGGCAGACCGGCTTCCAGAAGCTGTTCAAGATAGCTGGTCGAAAGCCAGCCTTGCAACTGTGTCAGCTGTTCTGCTCGGGCTGCCTTCAGAAAAAGAAATACCTTCATCATCTCATGTGTTCCTTGTCGGGAGCTCTGGCGCCAACCAGACGTCACCCTGCCATGAATTACACCAGGCAGGGTGGTACGGTTGTTCTACGTTTTCAGGTTGTGCAGAAGATGGAAGCTTACTGGTAAGCGAAAGTAATGCCGCCGTCGACAGACAGGGTCGCTCCAGAAATGAAGGCGCTTTCGTCGCTGGCCAGGAAATACACCGCATTGGAAACGTCTTCGGGTTGGCCAATCCGTCCCAGGGGGGTGCGCTCGGAGCGGTTTTTTACCTTTTCCGGAGTGAGGACCTGCTCGGTCATCGGAGTCCAGGTCGGGCCCGGTGCGACCGCATTGACACGGATCTTGCGGGGGCCGAGCTCGACCGAGGCGGCACGGGTCAATCCCAACACGCCGGACTTGATGCCGCAATAGATCAAACCACGGTTCAAACCCAGAAAGGACGCGCCGGAGGCGATGTTGATGATCGACCCGCCGTTTTCACCCATGGCCATTGCTGCTGCCTGAGTGCCCCAGGTGACACTGGCGAAACCGGCACTCATCATTTTTTGATAGGTTTCGTCGCTCAGGTCGACAATGTTTTCATAGTGTACCCAGGCGGCGTTATTGACCATCACGTCAAAGCGGCCGAATTTCTTTTTCAAGGTGTCGACACAGTGGTGCATGTTGTCACGCTGCCCGGCATCCATGGTGAACTCGATCGCCTCACCGCCAGCGGCTCGAATGCTTTCCACCACTGCACGGTTACGTTCGCCATCCAGGTCATTGACGCCGACCACGAATCCTTCTTTCGCCAGGCGTTTGGCAACAGCCTCGCCGATTCCGACCGCCGCGCCGGTAACCAGAGCGACACGGCCGGCATAGGTATTTTTTTCAGTTGAGGTTGAAGTCGTCATTGTTCGATCATCTTCCTTGGCCGTCCGGCGATATGGCCGCCATCCACCACGAATTCGGAGCCGGTGCAGTAGGTGCTTTCGTCAGAAGCCAGATACAGCACGAGGTAGGCGGCTTCCGCCACCGTACCGACGCGCTCCAGCGGAATCCCGGCGGTGATCTCCTTGGCTCGCTCCGGGCCAACTCCGCTGCGGACCATGTCGGTATCGATCAGGCCGGGATGTACCGAATTGACGCGAATGTTGTAGTCGGCCAGCTCCAGCGCAGCTGTCTTGGTCATGCCGCGTACCGCCCATTTGGAGGACGTGTAAGAAATGGCGCCAGCGCTGCCAATCATGCCGGCGACCGAAGAAATGTTGACGATGGAGCCGCCATTTTTCTTCATCACCGGAATCACCGCCCGCATGCCGAGGAATACGCCGAGCTGGTTGATCTTGAAGATGTGCGTGAAATCCTCGACCGAGGTGTTGGCGATATTGGAGCGGTTGTAGATACCGGCATTGTTGACGAGGATGTCCAGTTTTCCGAAGCGCTTGATGGTTTCCGTTACCACTTCTTCCCATGCGTTTTCGTCGCTGACGTCGAGCGGCAGGTAGATCGAGTTGGGAATGCTTGCGGCCAGCTTTTTTCCTTCTTCGTGATGTATGTCGGTCAGCACAACGCTGGCGCCTTCTTCTGCAAACATTTTTGCTTCCAGCGCTCCCTGGCCACGTGCTGCGCCGGTAATCAATGCGACTTTTCCTGCTAAGCGATTCATGGTATTTGCCTCCTTATAGACCTGGAAACAATGCAGCAGCGCTCGATGCAGCGTCAATTTTTTTTGCGTTATTCACGCATGTGATTTGGTTTCGCTCCGCCTGTCTGACGGTGGAAGGCTTTCCGTCATGAGTCCCGGTTCTGATGGGCTGCATTGGATGGTGGATGCAAGCACTGGCGAATATCACAGGCATGAAAAAGCATCGCCGAAAGGCGGGAAGCATGAACTTGCGATCGCGCGCGATTAAGATGAATTGCACGGTGTTGCAGTGATTCATATGTCACGGGCTGGCTTCGGTGATCTGACTGCACGGATATGGCGGCACGATAAAGCTAAATGGAAGGAGATGGTCATGAGTGTGGAAATTCAACGCATTGACTCGGGGCGTGACATGGTCGGGGAGGGAGCGCTATGGGACAGCCGGCAGAAATGCCTGTATTGGGTCGATGCCATACGTGGACTGATTCGTCGCTACGTTCCTGCTTCGGGTGCGATCAGTGACTGGAAGATGCCTGAGCATGTCGGCAGCCTGGCCCTGCATGATGACGACGACAAGTTGATTGCTGCCCTGCGCGATGGCTTTTACGAAGTGTGTCTGAAAACCGGTACGGCCAGCGTGATTGTGCGGCCTGACGACATTCCGGACGGCGCTCGACTGAATGACGGAAAGACCGATCGACAAGGGCGATTCCTGAGTGGTGTGATCCTGTCGAATCCATGGGTGCGCGAAGAGGGCAAGAAATGTGGCGGGAAGCTCTATCGTCTGAATCAGGATCGCCGCGTCGAGGTGCTGGACGACGATATCCGTCTTTCCAACGGTACCTGTTTCAGCCCGTCCGGTGATCGCCTGTATTTCACGGATTCTCCGGATCTTGAAATACGTGTCTACGACTATGATGGCGCAACCGGCAAGCTCGGCAAGCGCCGCCGCTTTGCCGATCTGAAGGCACTGGGCTCACTGGCTGACGGCGCAACAGTGGACGCCGAGGGTTGTCTCTGGGTAACGCTTCCTCAGATCTCCGCGATCGTACAGTTTTCGCCGGAGGGACAGCCTCTGCGGACCATCGAGACGCCCTGTAAGATGCCGGTCTGCGTATCTTTCGGTGGTGAAAATCTGGATGAGCTGTATGTCACCTCGTTGAGTGATTCGGGCAATGGTCGCCTGGTTTCGGATGATCCGGCATGCGGTGGCCTGTACCGGATTACCGGCCTGGGTGCCCGTGGTTTGGCGGAAAGTCGCTTCCGCGGCTGAGTCGCTCCGATTCGGGCTTCCTTCAGTTCTGCGTGGGTTGCCACCCAGCCTGGGTCGATGCTTGAGCCGTTCGCCGGCGTCCTGCCGGTGAATAAAAATCCATTGGAGAGTGATTCGGAAATATCACATTGACGATGATTTCTGCGCGTTCCAAGGAATCTCGTGGATGTGGCAAGCTGGAATCAGCCGCTGATTTTTGAGAGCGGCAAGAGGTGAGCTATCGCCCAATGGTTGTGACAATAGTAATGGGAGGGTATATGGCAGAGTCGAATACGCAGGCAATGCAAGCCGGCGCGCTTCAGCGGCCGCTGGCCGGCAAGACGGCGCTGGTGACCGGAGGCGGACGCGGTATCGGGCGGGCCATCTGTCAGCGTCTTGCGTCGCAAGGGGCTTTGGTCGCCGTGCATTATCGATCGGATAAAAAATCTGCCGATGAGGTGGTTGCCTCGATTTCGGCGGCCGGCGGGCAGGCGTTCGCGCTCAACGCGGAAATGGCTTCGGTTGCCAGCATAGATGAAATGCTCGGGCGTCTGGATCGGGAGCTGATCGCACGCACCGGAAGCGCGAATTTTGACATTCTGGTCAACAACGCCGGAGTGGCGCCGCCGGGAACCATCGAGCAGACCACCGAGGATATGTTTGACGAAGTCATCGCGGTCAATTTGAAGGGGCCGTTCTTTCTGACCCAGAGGGCGATTCCGCGCCTCAGGGACGGTGGCCGGGTGATCAATATTTCTTCGACGGCGAGCCTGCGTGGACGACCGGCGCTGGCGATCTACGGGCCCAGCAAGGCAGCTGTCAATCTGTTTACGCTGGCGATGGCCAACCATCTTGGTTCGCGCGGCATTACCGTCAACGCGATTGCGCCGGGTGTGGTCGATACCGACATCAATGCCGGTTATCTGGCCGACAATCCCAATTTGTACGCCGACATTTCCAAGCGTCTTGCCTTGGGACGGGTTGGTCAGCCGAAAGATCTGGCCTCGATCGTCGGCTTCATCTCCTCGGACGAAGCTTCCTGGATCACCGGTCAGGTTATTTTTGTCGACGGAGGCACGCTGTTCTGATGCAGGGCTGCTGATTCATTCAATCCGTCGCTCTGGCGATGTCATGCATCGCCGGCATGGTAGGCAAAACAAAGCCCGCGCATCGGTGAAATTCAGATTTTTCTGATTCGTTTTTTGGGTAATCACATGGCAATAAAGAGGGGGCTCTTTTGTCTGACGTTATATTGGAAACATCGGGGTTGAAACGTTCGTTCGGCGGCTTTTATGCCGTCGACGGAGTCGATCTGAAAGTCCGCGAGGGCACCATCCATGCGCTGATCGGTCCGAACGGCGCCGGAAAGACGACATGTTTCAATCTGCTGAGTAAATTTTTGCAACCCACCAGTGGCAGCATTCGTCTGATGGGTACGGATATCACCGGATTGCAGCCACCGTTCGTCGCGCGGCTGGGAATGGTGCGCAGTTTTCAGATCTCGGCCACTTTCCTGACGATGACCGCGCTGGAAAACGTCCGTCTGGCACTGCAACGGGCGCGTGGTGAAAGCTATGACTTCTGGGCCGGCCGGAAAGCACTGCTGCAGTACGAGGATAGGGCGCGTCAGCTCCTGGCCGACGTCGGTCTGGAGGGGGCCGAGGACATCCCGGCCAACCTGCTGCCATACGGCCACAAGCGGGCTCTGGAAATCGCTACCACGCTGGCATTGGATCCGCGAGTCGTGTTGCTGGACGAGCCAACTGCCGGCATGACGCATGCCGACGTCGAGCGCATTGTCCTGCTGATTCAGCGTATCCGGAAAAATCGCACCATCGTGGTGGTCGAGCACAATCTTTCGGTGGTCGAGGGGTTGTGCGATGCCGTCACCGTACTGACGCGCGGCAAGATCCTGACCGAGGGGCCGTACGCTGAAGTTTCAAAGAACCCGGCCGTCATCGCGGCTTATCTGGGGACCGTCGATGAGCAATAAGATTTTGTTGAATGTCCAAGGCTTGAACGCCTGGTACGACGAAAGCCATGTCCTGCATGGCATGGATTTCGAGGTCCGCGAGGGAGAAATCGTCACTCTGCTGGGGCGCAATGGCGCCGGCAAGAGCACCACCCTGAAAAGCATCATGGGATTGATGCCGCGTCGTGAAGGCAGCGTCAAGTTTGGCGGGAAGGAGCTGATCAAGGCACGCCCGGATCAGATCGGCCTGACAGGCCTGGCTTTTTGTCCCGAGGACCGCGGCATTTTCCGCGCACTGAACGTGACGGAGAACCTGATGCTGCCTCCGGTAATCGCGCCGGGCGGCATGGATATCGACACGATTTACCAATTGTTCCCAAACCTGAAGGAACGCGCCCTGAGCGGCGGCACCATGCTGTCCGGCGGTGAGCAGCAGATGCTGGCGATTGCCCGCATCTTGCGTACTGGCGCGCGTTTGCTGCTGTTGGATGAACCGACTGAAGGTCTGGCGCCGGTTATCGTCCAGCAGATTGGGGAAATGATCCGTGAGATCAAGCGACGTGGCTTTACCGTACTGCTGGTGGAACAGAATTTCCGCTTTGCCGCGACGGTGGCGGATCGCCACTATGTGGTTGAGCACGGCAAGGTGATCGACCAGATCGACAACGACGATTTGCCATCCCAGACTGAAAAACTTCATCGCTATTTGGGCGTTTGACGGTGTAAAGGATTAACAGATTATGACCACAATATTCGGGATCCCGACCCAGCTATTTGGCGGCCAGTTACTGCTAGGTCTGGTGAACGGGGCCTTTTATGCCTTGTTGTCGCTTGGCCTGGCCGTCATCTTCGGCATGCTGGGTATCATCAATTTCGCGCATGGCGCCCTGTACATGATGGGGGCTTTCGTAGCCTATCTTCTGCTCGAGAATTTCGGCATCAATTACTGGTGGGCGCTACTGCTGGCACCGCTGGCCGTGGCGGTGTTCGGCGCGGTGATGGAGCGCCTGATCATTCGGCGCATGTACAAGGTCGATCACGTCTACGGCTTGTTGCTGACCTTTGCTCTGGCGATGATCATCCAAGGCATCTTTCGTCTGATCTTCAATAATGCCGGCTTGCCATATCGCATTCCGGATCTGCTGACCGGCTCCGTCAATCTCGGTTTCATGTTCATGCCGTACTACCGGGCGTGGGTCGTGGTGGCTTCGCTTGGCGTGTGCATCGGTACCTGGTTCCTGATCGAGCGGACGTCTCTTGGCGCCAAACTGCGGGCCGCGACCGAGAACGCGCCTCTGGTGCAGAGCTTTGGCGTCAACGTGCCACGCATGATTCTTCTGACATACGCCGGCGGCGCCGCTCTGGCCGCTCTTGCCGGTGTGCTGGCGGCGCCGATCTATTCGGTCAATGCCAACATGGGGGAAGGTTTCATGATCACGGTATTCGCGATTGTCGTGATTGGCGGCATGGGGTCGATTCTCGGTTCCGTGTGCGCGAGTATGGTTCTGGGCATGGTGGAGGGATTGACCAAATTGTTCTATCCGGAAGCGTCCGCATTGGTGATTTTCCTGGTGATGATTTTGGTTCTGTTGGTTAAACCATCCGGACTCTTTGGAAAGGGCAACTGAAATGAGTTTTTCTTCGACACAAGGTGGTTTGCCCACTTCCGGTGGAAAGCGCGGGTTCGATTTCCTCTCGTTTACGGGAACGCAAAGTTATGCTTTCCTGCTGATGATTGTCTTGCTGCTGCTCGCCCCATCGGTAATGTATCCGGTGTTCATGATGAAGTTCCTATGCTTCGCCGTGTTCGCCTGCTCGCTGAACCTTATTGCCGGATATGGAGGCTTGATGTCGTTCGGTCATGCCGCCTATTTCGGTATTGGCGCCTATACCGGCGCGCTGGTGTCCAAGCACCTCGGTGTCACACCGGAGATCGCCATCCTGCTGGGTGGCCTGGCAGGGGCGCTATCGGGGGCGGTCTTTGGCTGGCTGGCGATCCGCAAACCGGGCATGTTTTTCACGATGGTGACCATGGGTATCGGTCAGCTGGTCTATTTTCTTTGTGTCCAGGCGCCGTTTACCAATGGCGAGGATGGTGTCCAGCAAGTTCCGCGGGGAAACTTGTTCGGCCTGCTCTCCCTTGAGAACAACATGGTGTTCTATTGGGTCATCCTGGTGATGTTTCTGGCCGTATTCATTTTCCTGCAGCGCCTGGTCCAGTCTCCATTCGGACAGGTGTTGAAATCGATCCGGGACAATGAGCCGCGCGCGCTGTCGCTCGGTTATCGGACTGAAAATTACAAGCTGATCACCTATATCATTGCCACCTTTCTGGCTGGCGCGGCGGGGTCGACCAAAGCCATCGTATTCGGTATCGCCACCCTGGCTGACGTGGGGTTCAATATGTCAGGCGAAGTTGTGCTGATGACCCTGTTGGGCGGCATGGGTACGGTATTCGGTCCCGTGGTGGGTGCTTTTCTTACGTCGTCTCTGGAGTATTTCCTGGCGCCGTTCGGTGCATGGATTTATATTGTCCAGGGCGCGATCTTCGCCTTGTGTGTATTGATCTTCCGACGCGGCCTGGTCGGCGAATGGAACCGCAAGTTCGGTACCAAGTTCTGAAATGCAGCTTTGTGACTGGTGGAGTTTGATCCACCAGTCGCAGTCTCTATCCCACCCTGGATACCTAGGAAGAAATTCCGCTCGATCGCGCTGTCGGCGAGAACGTTGATGCGGTGATGTCGATCGTCTCAACAGCTACCGCCCTGCATTCCAGGCTGGATACGAGTGGTAATTTTTTCCTTTCCGGCTACGGCCAGCATCACCATTCCGAATTGAATCAACCGGAATCCTTTTTGCGGATTTGAAGAATTTTCCTGTTGGATCGCAGGTCTTGTCCGGGCTGGAAATTTTGTCCAGTTGGGATCGGCTCGACGATCTGAAACGGTTTCCGGAATCCATCACGTATGCGATTTTCCTTGGGCGAAAGCAGGCATTCAGCCCGGCTTGGTAAGCTAGGCTCGCACATCAAAACAGGGAAAGAATTCTCAACGCTGCAGTGGAATGCAGCACTTACCAGGAGATCGCAAGTGTCCAAAATCATTTCCTTGGCATTCACCAATGCCACCAATGAGCGCCACGAAGAGTACAACAAGTGGTACGACGAACAGCACATCATCGATGCTTTGATGATTCCCGGAATCAAGTGGGGTGAGCGCTATCGTCTTTCCAGCAAGAGCCGGAATACCTCGCCCTACCAGTATCTGGCCATCTACGAAATCGAAGACATCCTGAACATGCAGAAGGAAGTCGCGTCTCGTGCAGCGACCCCGTTGATGCCGCGCAGCGAGCTGATGGATGCGGACCGGATTTTCCTGGAATATGAAATGGTCACGCCGCGTATCACGGCTGAAGAGGCCGCTGCCATCCGGAGAAGCAAGCGGTGATGATGAATCGACAAATCTTGCTGGCATCGCGCCCGGTGGGTGATCCGGTTGCCGAAAACTTCAAGACCGTGGATACGCCCGTCGGCGCCCCCAAGGACGGCGAGGTGCTGGTCAAGAATATCTGGTTGTCCATCGCGCCATATATGCGCTGGCGCATGAATGACAGAAAGTCCTATGCACCGCCGGTGCAATTGGGTGAGGTGATGGTCGGTGCCACGGTCGCCGAGGTCGTCGAATCCCGTCACCCGGGCTTCGTTCCGGGCGACATGGTGGTCGGTCTGGGAGGCTGGCAGCAATATGCGATCTGCAACGGGAATGCCTTGCGCAAGCAAAGCCCGGAGTGGGGGAAGTCGCCGATCATGCTCGGTGTGCTGGGTGGAAACGGCATGACCGCATACGTTGGCCTGCTGCATCTCGGCAAACTGAAGGCGGGCGAAACGGTCGTTGTGGCGGCTGCCTCCGGCGGCGTCGGCTCCCTGGTCGGGCAGATGGCCAAGCTGAACGGCGCCCGCGTGGTCGGGATTGCCGGTGGGCCGGAAAAGTGCGCGTTCGTGAAGAACGAGTTGAACTTTGACGTCTGCATCGATCACCGTGCTCCGGACTTTCCGCAAGCCTTGGCGGCGGCCTGCCCGGAAGGCATCGACGTGTATTTTGAAAACGTCGGCGGCGCAGTCTGGGAGGCGGTGTTGCCGTTGCTGAATGATTTTGCCCGCGTCCCCGTATGCGGCGTGATTTCACAGTACAGCGCCACTGAATTGCCGCCGGGGCCGGATCGGACGCCGGAGCTGATGCGGGCGGTTCTGTCCAAGCGCCTGGAAATTCGCGGCTTTGTCCTGACCGATTTCCTGCATCTGCAAGAAGAGTTCGACCAGAAGGCAGGCGAATGGCAGCGGGCCGGCAAGCTGCGCTACAAGGAAGATATCTACGAAGGGCTTGACGCCGCTCCCGAAGCTTTCTTCGGCATGCTGAAAGGCAAGAATTTCGGCAAGGTGCTGGTCAAGATCGCCTGAACCCGAGGCAGGCACTATTTCTGGTCGTCTATTGAGGAGTTTATATGCATTGTATTATCACCGGCGCGGCACGCGGCATTGGCCGTGCAATCGCCCGGCGTCTTGCCCAGGATTCGCTGACGCGTGAAAACACCCCTGCGTCCATGCTGTTGTCGGACATGCATGGCGATGAGTTGAACGTGCTGGCCGAAGAGCTGCGTGCCAAGGGGCACAAGGTGGAAGTCTTTGTCGGCGACATGTCCGATCCGGAAGTCCCGGCGCACATGGTGGCCGCGATGATCAAGGCTTTCGGGCGTCTGGATGTCCTGATTTCGAATGCCGGCTATGCGGTCGGCAATTCCTTCATGGATTTCAAGATCGAGGACTGGGATCGCAACTTCGCGGTGCACACTCGCGGGGCCTGGTTGTTGGCGAAAGCCGCCTATCCGCATCTGAAGGCCTCGCAGGGCAATATGGTGATAACCGCCTCGATCTCCGGTAGTCATGCAACTCCGGCCCTCGGTGCGTACAGCCCCAGCAAGGCCGCTACCCTGATGTTCGCCAAGCAGCTGGCGGTGGAGTGGGGGCCGGACGGCATCCGTGTCAATACCCTGTCGCCTGGCCTGATCCATACCAACGGCAGCAACGTGGTGTTCTCGGATCCGGCGGTCAAGACGCTGCGCGCTTCCAAGGTTCCCCTCCGCCGTGTCGGCGATCCGGAAGACATGGCGAATGTCGTTTCCTTCATGGTCGGTCCGGACGCGGCCTATGTATCCGGCGCCGACTTCGTCGCCGATGGCGGCCTGGTGAACACCTTGATGCCGAACCTGGGCATGAATAGCAACTGGAACGGCAAGGTCACCAACTGATCTGCGGGATTTTCAAGCGAGACAACCGGGAGCGGGTGCGTTTCCATGCTCCCGGATAACCAAAAATACTTACGATAGAAAGAAGACGATGCTAAACAAATTTCAAGCAGGCAAGGATGGACGCCGTTCGCTGCTGAAGCTTTTGAGTGGCGCTCTGCTGTCGCTGGCGGCGCCTGCCGTGATGGCGCAGGCAAGCGGCGGCGACACCCTGAAAATGGGCCTCCTGACCAGTTTCGGCGGCTCCCAGATCGGCGGCAAGACCGTGTCCGCGGCAGCGCAAATGGCGATCGATGATTTCGGTGGTCAGGTACTGGGCAAAAAAATTGAACTATTGATTGGCGACGAGCAGTACAAGCCGGACGTGGCCCTGTCGGTCGCACGCCAATGGATGGATCAAAAGAAGCTGGATGTACTGGTGGCGAATACCATTTCCGCCTCGACCTTTGCACTGGTGGATTTGACCAAGCAAGCCAAGATTCCTCTGCTCCTGACCGGACCCGGCAGCGAAGACCTGACCGGCAAGGATTGCTCCGAGTACAGCACCAACTACATCTGGAACGTCTACTCGCTGCCGCGCGCCGTCATCAATGGGATGAGCAGTGAAGGCGCCAAGACCTGGTACATCCTGACGATCGACAATGCCTACGGCAAGTCGCTCGAAAGCAATGCGACCGAGTTCATCAACGCTGCCGGCGGCAAGGTCGTCGGCGTGTCGCGCTTCCCGCTGTCGATGCAGGATTATTCGGCCTTCATTCTGCGCGCTCAGGCGTCCAAGGCGGATGTGATCGCGCTGGGCACCACCGGCGACAACAGCGTCAACCTGATCAAGCAGGCCACCGAGTTCGGCGTGATGGCCGGCGGCCAGAAGATCGCGGCGCTGTCGATGAACATTCAGGACGTGCATGCTCTGGGTCTGGAGCAGGCCAAGGGCTTGCGTCTGGTTTCGCCGTTCTATCACAACATGGATGAAAAGAACCGCGCCTGGAGCAAGGCATTCCAGAAGCGTGCCAACGGCGTGGTGCCAACCCTGATCGAATCCGGCGTGTACAGCGGCGTGACGCATTACCTGAATGCGGTCAAGGCTGCCGGCACCACCAACGGGGAAAAAGTGATGGAAGTCATGAAGACCCTGCCGATCAACGATTTCCAGATGAAGAACGTTACTCGTCGCGCCGATGGACAAGTCATGCGGCCGATGTATCTGATGGAAGTGAAGAGCCCGGCCGAATCCAAGGAACCGTGGGACTACTTCAAGGTCGTGCGCACGGTTCCGGCGGAAGAAGCATGGCGTCCGGCGGCGCAATCGAGCTGCCCGCTGATGAAGAAGTAGGCGGTTTCTTCAGTCTGAAACAGGGTTTTCAGACTGAAGTCTTTCCCTGTCCGCATGGGCGGCCGCCGACACGGCTGGCCATGCGGACATGATCCGAAGAATCGGCGCCGGCTGTTGCTCTGCGCGGATTGCCGACCATCTTCCGGCGTCGCAGACCTCAGAACAATTCCCTGATTCCCGCCGGCGTCTCGATTCTCGCCCGATAGCGGAATTGCACACCTTTGCGGATTTCCGGCGGATGGTCAATATCCAGTTCCGCGTACAGCGCCACCACCCGTTCCGGGTCGGGATGCTCGATAACGAATGACAGCAAGCGCGCACCCAGATTTGGCATTGCCGGCGCCGGGTTGCCGCGTGGTCCCCAGTCCATGATCGACGGCAGAACGCCGTTGGCCGGCAGCGCGCCGTCGCCTGGCACCAGGAAGTGCCAGGACAGGTCGCCGCGTGAAATCGCGGTTTTCTCGCCAAAGGCGGCGCCGTGCTGGCGGCGCACCGCATCGAGATCGTCGGTTCGTGCCACCCAGGCGCGCAAGCGGCGTCCGGCAGCCCAGTCGGCCTGTATCGCGGCGCTGTCGTCCAGTCCGAACCAGCGCGGCTGCGGTGGCGAGGCGGCGGCCGGATCGGCGGCGATCACTTCCAGAAAAACATCGTCGCCGAGCCGCAGCAGCAGATTGTGCGTACCCATTTGCGGATGCTTGCCACCGGCCGGCATGTCGATCCCGAGCCGTTCCTGGACATGGGCGCGGCCGGCTTCGAGGGAGGGGGCGATGATGGCGATGTGGTCGAGTTTCAGCATGATCGGCAGCCTAACACGCATCGACGGCGGCGCTGCGCGGTTCAGGCAGCCGGCATCGGTCCTGGGACGATTTCGGCGTTGATGCTGACCTGATTGCGGCCAGCCGCCTTCGAGCGGTAGAGCGCGGCGTCGGCGCGCTGCATCAGGCTTTCGAAGGATTCCGATTCGCGCAGGATGGCAACGCCGATGCTGACCGTATAGGCATTGTCGGTGCCGCCGGCTTGCGGCGGCGCCGCCTGCAGCGTTTGCCGCAGGCGCTCCGCCACCGTCAGCGCGGCGTCGCGGTCGGCATCGCTGAGCAGCACGGCGAATTCCTCGCCGCCGATGCGGCCCAGATAGTCGATGCTGCGCAGCAGTGCCTCGCTCTTGCGCACGATGTCGACCAGCACCCGGTCGCCGGTGGCATGGCCGAAGCGGTCGTTGACCTGCTTGAAGTGGTCGACGTCGATCAACAGCAGGGCGATGCTGCTGTCGAGGCGGCGCGCGCGCGCCAGTTCATGCTGGGCGCGTTCGAAGAAGGCGCGACGGGACCAGGCGCCGGTCAGGAAGTCGCGGTTGGCGGCGTGTTCCGATTTCTGCATCATCGCGTCATGCACCATCATCACGCCACCCAGCGTCATCACCGGCATTACTAGCGTGCTGGCCGACAGGAACAGCAGATTCCAGGCCGATGGCTGCAGCAGCGACAGCGGTATTTCCGGGCCGGAGACGTAGAGGATGCCGCGCACCAGATGGCCGCTGGCGATCAGGCCCGCCATCGCGCCGGTAAACACTAACGGATACCGCAGCAGGGTGCCGTTGCCGAACTTCAGCACCGCCAGCGCGATGGCACCGAACAGCGCGCCCTGGTACAGCGCCACCGCCAGCGTGCGCAGCGCGAACGAATCGATCCAGTAGTGAAAGATCGCGATGGTCGTCGTCAGCAGCACGACGCCGGCGGCCAGCAGGGAGGGCGATGCCTGGCGGCCGAGGAAGCGGTAAAAGCCCAGCAGCAGCGCGGCGGTAGCGGCGGCGTTGACGGCATTGGCCAGCTCGTAGGCGGCCAGCGGTGGCAGGCTCTTGCCGAACGCATACAGGAAGAAGGCGGCGATCGCCAGCGCGTTGCCGGCGCTCCATTCGCGTACGCCCGGAATCGCGGTGCGCCAGAGCGAGCTCAGCACCAGCAGCATGATGATGCACAGGAAGGCGCCGATGACTAGAATGGTGAGCGTGCTGCTGAACATGGCCGCGGAATCAGGGCGGCGGGCGCCGGCAGGAAGGGCTGAGGACGCGGCGCGCGGCGCCCGAGACGGTTTCGGGATTTCCTATTCTAAGGTTTTTCGCCGGGAAATATCGGTCGTCGTCACATAATTTATATTTTTATTTAACAATTTACCATCCCTCCGCCGGGAGGCGGAATCGGAAAGGAACGCAATGCGAGGAGCCGGATTACCGATCGTGCTGATCCTGCTGGGCGGCATCTGGCTGCTGAACAGTCTGCACTGGCTGCCGGATGCGCGCTGGCTGTGGGTGGTCGGCCTGGCCGGTGCCGGCGTGGCGATTCTGCTGCTGGATGGCGTGACCAAGTCGTCGGTGGTCAGCGGGCCGATGCTGATCCTGGCTGGCCTGATGACCTATCTGCGCCGTTTTCACGATTTCGGCTGGCGTTTCATCGTGCCGGTCATGTTGATCTGCTGGGGCGTGACGCTGCTGGCGGCGCGCTCGCCGGCGATCCCGCCGTCACGGGCGCACCGCCTGCGCAGCGACGGCCGGCGCGACGGAGGCTGAGATGCCCGATCTGCTGTCGGCTTCCGCACTGGCGGCCGGCCTGTCCTGGGCCAGCGGGCTGCGGCTGTATCTGGCACTGTTCATCGCCGGCTGGTTCGGCCGGGTCGGCTGGCTGGAGCTGCCGCCGGCGCTGCAGGTGCTGCAGTCGCCGTGGGTGATCGGCATCACCGGCGTGCTGGCGACGATCGAGTTCCTGGCCGACAAGGTGCCGGGCCTCGATTCGCTGTGGGACGCGCTGCATACCTTCATCCGCATTCCGGCCGGTGCGGTGCTGGCGGCCGCGGCGATGGGACAGATGGCGCCGGAATGGAGCGCGGTGGCGGCGCTCTTGGGCGGCACCGTGGCGGCCGGCGCGCATGCCACCAAGGCCGGCAGCCGGGCGCTGATCAATACCTCGCCGGAGCCGCTGTCCAACTGGACCGCTTCGGTTTCCGAGGAGGCGGCGGTGCTGGGCGGCCTGTGGGCGGCGTTCTTCCATCCGTGGCTGTGGTTCGCGCTGCTGCTGCTGTTCTTCCTGCTGGCGCTGTGGCTGTTGCCGAAACTCTGGCGCGGTCTGCGCTGGTTCTTCCGAAAGATGACTTCCTGATGCTGGCACAAGCGATGCGCATGATGCGGCGCGACTGGCGCGCCGGTGAACTGCATTTCCTGTTGTTGGCGCTGGTGGTGGCGGTGGCGGCACTGTCGGCGGTCGGCTTCTTCATCGACCGGCTGGCGGCCGGACTGCAGCGCGATGCCGGCCAGTTGCTCGGTGCCGATGTGGTGGTGAACGCCGATCAGCCGATCGATCCCGCCTGGCAGGCCGAGGCGCGCCGGCGCGGGCTGACGCTGGCGCAAACGGTGGCCTTTCCCAGCATGGCGCTCGGCACTGGCGACGATGCGCGTTCGCGGCTGGTGTCGCTGAAGGCGGTGTCGGCCGGCTATCCGCTGCGCGGCACCGTCAAGCTGCGCGCGCGGGCGCTCGATGCCGGCGCCGGCGAGGTGGCGGCGCCGGGGATTCCGGCGCCGGGCTCGGTCTGGGTCGATCCGGACGTGCTGTCGGCGCTGGCGCTGGCGCCGGGGCAGGAGCTGCAACTTGGCGACGCGCGCCTACGCATCGCCGGCGTGATTTCGGTCGAGCCGGATCGCGGCAGCGCCTTCATCAATTTCGCCCCGCGCGTGATGCTGGCGCTGCCGGACCTGGCGGCGACCCAGCTGGTACAGGACGGCTCGCGCGTGACCTACCGGCTGCTGGTCGCCGGCGCGCCGCCGCAGGTACGCGGTTTCCAGCAATGGGTGGAAGCGCGGATCGAGGCGCAGCGGCTGCGCGGCGTGCGCATCGAATCGCTGGAAACCGGCCGGCCGGAAATGCGCTCGACGCTGGACCGCGCGCACCAGTTCCTGTCGCTGGTCGGCCTGCTGGCGGCGCTGCTGGCGGCGGTGGCGGTGGCGATGGCGGCGCGCCGTTTCGCCCGGCGCCATCTGGACGGGTTCGCGATGTTGCGCTGCCTCGGCCTGTCGCAGGGGCAGGTGACGCGGCTGGTGCTGTATGAATTCCTGCTGCTTGGGCTGGCGGCCGGTGTGATCGGCGTCGTGCTCGGTTTCGGTGCGCATTTCGTGCTGCTGGAATGGCTCGGCAGTCTGGTGGCGACGCGGCTGCCGCCGGCTGGCTGGCTGCCGGCGCTGCAAGGCGTGGCGGTCGGCCTGTTGCTGCTGATCGGTTTCGCGCTGCCGCCGGTGCTGCAGCTGCGCAACGTGCCGCACAATCGGGTGATCCGCCGCGAGCAGGAAGCGCCGAAACCGCTGGCGCTGGCCACCTACGGTAGCGGCGTGGCGGCGTTCGCGGCCTTGCTGCTGTGGCAGGCCGGCGATCCGCAACTGGGTTTGCTGACGGTCGCCGGTTTCCTCGGCGGCTTCGTGCTGTTCGCGCTGATCGGCTGGCTGGCGCTGAAAACGCTGCGGCCGCTGCGCGACCTGTCGTCCGCGGCGGCCTGGCGTTTCGCGCTGACCGCGTTGCAGCGGCGGCCGGGCGCGACGGTGGTGCAGATCGTCGCGCTGGCGCTGGGGCTGATGTCGCTGCTGCTGCTGACGGTGGTGCGCGGCGACCTGATCGGCGCCTGGCGCGCTTCGACGCCGGCGGATGCGCCGAACCGTTTCGTCATCAACATCCAGCCGGATCAGCGCGCCGGCGTGCTGACGATGCTGGGCGACGGCGGCGTAGCGGCGCCGCAGCTGTACCCGATGATCCGCGGCCGGCTGGTGCGCATCAACGGCGTCGCGGTCGGTCCCGACACCTATCAGGACGAGCGCGCGCAGCGGCTGGTCAACCGCGAATTCAACCTGTCGACGATGGCGGATCTGCCGCCGCAGAACACCATCGTCGCCGGCCATTGGTACGACGACAGCAAGCCGGAAGCCTCGGTCGAGCAGGGGCTGGCCAAGACGCTCGGCCTGAAGCTGGGCGACCGCCTGCAGTTCGACGTCGGCGGCCAGATGGTGGAGGCGCCGGTGACCAGCCTGCGCGCGCTCGACTGGGGATCGATGCGCGTCAATTTCTTCGTCATCATCAACCCGGCGGCGATGCACGACATGCCGCAGACGCTGATCACCGCCTTCCACCTGCCGCCCGAATCGGGCGCGCTGGGCGATGCGCTGACACGCGCCTTTCCGAACCTGACCGTGGTCGACATCGGCAGCATCCTGCGCCAGATCCAGAGCGTGCTGGATCAGGTGATCGGCGCGGTCGAATTCCTGTTTTTGTTCACGCTGACGGCCGGTGCGCTGGTGCTGTACGCGGCGCTGCTCGGCTCGCAGGAAGAACGCATCCGCGAGGCGGCGCTGCTGCGCGCGCTGGGTGCCACCCGGCGCCAGCTGTCGCGCGCGCAGTGGATCGAGTTCACGCTGATCGGCGCGCTGGCCGGCGTGCTGGCCGCCAGCGGCGCCGCCGCCATTGGCTGGGCGCTGGCGCATTACGTGTTCCGTTTCGAATGGCACTTCAGCCCGCTGGTGTGGGCGGCCGGCGGTGCGGTCGGCATCGTCTGCGCTTTCGTCGGCGGCTGGATCGGATTGCGCAACGTGCTGACGCAGCCGCCGCTGCAAAGCCTGCGCGACGGTTGAGGCATTGGTTAATATTTGAAAAACAGGGGAGTATGAGTCAATTCGTAAGGGTGGGAACCCGTGACAGGGCGGCTGCATGGGGAGTATATGTATCTGCCGGGTCCGTCCCGGATCGCTTTCCGCTCGCCACCGGCGATGCTGCGCGCCATGCCGCTTGAAGAATCTTCCGCGCCGTCGCTGTATCAGCAGCTCGGCGGCGCCGAGGCGCTGCGCGAACTGGTCGACCGTTTCTACGACCTGATGGATCTGGAGCCAGAGTTCGCCATCCTGCGCGCGCTGCACCCGAGCACGCTGGACGGCTCGCGCGACAAGCTGTACTGGTATCTGTCCGGCTGGATGGGCGGTCCCGACCTGTTCGTCGAACGCTTCGGCCATCCGCGCCTGCGCGCGCGCCATCTGCCGTATGCGATCGGCAGCGTCGAGCGCGACCAGTGGCTGCGCTGCATGGCGTGGGCGCTGCAGGACCGGCAGATCGCCCCGGCGCTGCAGGAGCGGCTGATGCTGTCGCTCTACGAAGTGGCCGACTGGATGCGCAACCGTCCCGGTTAGCCGTGTCGCGCCACTCGCCGATTCCGGCTTGTCCCGGCATCGCCGCGGCTAGTACAGTCTGACTTCCACTTTCCCTTCCGCTACCGACTCATGCCTTCCATCGAAATCATCGTCCTGCTGCTCGTCCTGCTGATCCTGGTGCTGCAGATCATGCTGACGCTGCGCGGCCGCCGCGACGGCGGACTGGATGCGCGCCTGCAGCAATTGCAGGCCGAACTACAGCGCCAGCAGCACGAGACCGGCGAGCGGGTCGAACGCGAACTGCGCGAGCAGGTGCAGGGCTCGGCGCAGACCACCCGGCAGGAACTCGGCGCCACCCTCGGGCAGTTTCAGCAGGCGCTGGCGGCGCAGCTGACCACGGTGGCGACGATGCAGAACAACCAGATCGACGGTTTCGCCCAGCAGCTGGCCAAGCTGACCGAAGCCAACAGCCAGCAACTCGGCGAGATGCGGCAGGCGATTGGCCAGCAGGCGCAGGCGGCGCGCGAGGAGCAGTCGGCGTCGCTGGCGCGCTTGGCGGAGACGCAGACGCAGAGTCTGAACGCGCTGACCACTTCCAACGCCCAGC